>Ga0228711_1008917_pt1 | contig 13835 bp, 6 predicted proteins | sample MedpolnodulmetaG_2_FD_177996 | JGI IMG/M metagenome (GOLD analysis project Ga0228711, IMG submission 177996) | Root nodule microbial communities from Medicago polymorpha collected in Santa Monica, California, United States - brown nodules | ecosystem: Host-associated > Plants > Roots > Nodule...
ATTTTTGTCGCCTTTTTTTCTCATCCGTTTGGAATATTATATATATTGGAACGCAATATTGATTAGGTAGTTGAAAAACATCACAATTAATCGTAATCCCGTGCAAGGGCACGGGTCAAACGCTAGTTACATTACAAACACTATGGAAGGATCAAAGTGAAACCTAAACTTAATTTAAATGACCAAAAATACAACTTACCTTTTGAAATATATATGAAAAAGCCTATAAAGTAATTATAATTCTTAGGTATTAAAGTGACTTCAAGTAAATAATTATGGAGCCTCATTTTATATTAATTATGTCATTTTAAAATTCTTAGATAATGATGTCATCATTTTATTGTTTATAAGTTTATTATATATATTTTTTTATAAATATTAATAGTAAATAATCATGACCCCACTAGTAAATAATCATGACCCCACTAATCATGAGAACATCGAAGTACCATTAGAGCCAAAGCATCTTATGTGAGATAAAATTATGTTTTTGTGGAAGATTTCGCTCTTTGGGAAAAGGTAAGGGTCAGTTATATTCAATATGGAATTATAAACCGAGCGTGGACAAACGACAATGCCTGGTTTCTCTATGTTGTCCGGTATGAAGCCAAATGTCTAGTCCTATGTGTGATTAATGAACTAAAAAATCAATAAGCAGGTAATGACATTACCAAGGATATTAAGTTATATAGTACTTTATGTTTCTGTAACTGTTCAATGAACTAAAAAATCAATAAGCATGTAATGACATTACCAAGGATATTAAGTTATATAGTACTTTATGTTTCTGTAACCGTTCATTTTTTTTTTGTTACATGATTATGTCAAAATATCTGAATATATTTGACTGCATTATTAATGAACTAAATAACTAAGACAATTAAGTGAGTCTAAAATGAGATTAGAAATGATATCTTTGAATACATCTTGCACGCGACAAAAGTATAAAATGGACCAATGTTAAATTGGTCCACGATGGTCTAGTCATTTTAAACCATTGAATTAAATAGAACCATATGAGTTATAATAGTTTCTCTACCTCATATCTTTTTAACATCCTCTTCAACCTCCCATTGTCACTTATTTTTCCCTTCAGTCCACCACGAACATCACCAGCAAAATTAAAATTCATCATCTTCATGTCGATGTTCAACCCTAGAAAAGAAAAGTTATTCATAAAAAGATACCCAATTTAGTTCATCGTCGTCTTCATCCTTAACTTTAATTTTTTAACATATGCAATATTACACATGTTAGACAAATTCTTTTAACATTAAATCAAATACATTAAGTGATCTAAAATCATTAACATGTTAGACAATTCTCCCCCTCCCCCTCTCTCTCTCACTTGAGTGTTGGAGCGTGTGTTTGTTTTGCAGGTATCACCGTCGCTCGCTCTAACCATCACTGGAAAACTCATCGGATCATCTCCTTCAACGTACTGGTCCTCCATCGTACGTTTATCGTAACTGTTTCATCCTTTATCTCTGTTCTTGGACATATCAGTAATAATAATCACAAAAAATATATTCCAAGTTTTTTTTTGGTTACAAGGCTAATTAAAAAAGAAACAGGAAAAGGAAAGGAAAAACAGGAATAGAAGATAAAACAACTAGTTCCTAATGAAGAGAGTTCCCAATTCGTCCGTCCTAAGAAGCGGTAACAGGCCTTCGGGAGGAGAGGAATGAACTGTCAAGACATCATCTTCAGAAGCTCCTAATTTTGCCATAAAGTCCGCACTTTGATTGCCCTCTCTGAGTGTGTGGTGGAGCATGTAACCTCTAGAATTCAGCAAGTCCTTAATATCCTGGATGAGCACGACATAGACATGGAAGTGGGAGATATCGCCATTTACGAGATTAACTGCGTGTAGTGAGTCGGAGTAGCAAACCAAAACTGCAAAATCCATGCTAGCTGCCATTGTAAGACCTCAGTGCAGTGCTGTCAGTTCAGCAAACAAGATGTCATTGTGGCTATTGATGAAGCCGGAGAAGCCGGTAACATAACTACTTGTGAAATTTCAGATCACACCTCCAAAACCAGTACGAATAGGATCTCTGATGCAGCTTCCATCAACATTTAGAAGCCACATCCGATGCAGTTCCTGAGTCGGTAAACTGAACGAGCTTCATTGTTAAGGCACATGAGGTTGCAGTGTCTCCAAATCCACCACAGTTCTGCGAGAAAGGTAGTGGAACGGTGGCAGCGAATTCCTTCGTTCAACCAGTCCAATCGGACTAGAAAAGTCAATTTTATGCCAAATAATGCTAGAAAATCTGCAATCCCTAACACAGTGAAAGAATGATTCTTCATGATCTCCGCACCTGCTACAAATGGCTAAATTGACCATGTTCCTGTGGTTGAGAAGAGATAAAGTAGGAACAACATTTTGACAAGCAAGCCAAAGAAAAAACTTGTATTTTTCCCGAATTTTCAATCTCCAAATCCAAGACCAAGAACTATTATTATAGTTTAAAGTTTCTGATTGCGATAGAATCAAACTGTATCCACTATTTGTAGTGTAAACACCATTGCTATTATGAGACCAAATATAAGCATCATCTATGGAAGCATTGAAATTGAGATGAGTATCGTTAATGACATCTGCTATATCCGTTGGAAGAATGGTGTATAACAATTGAGTGTGCTGCCCGCCGATAGTGAAAACATCTTTAACAGTTAGATGAAGATCATGAATATCAACATAAGGTACATGTGTGCCGAGCAAACCAAGAGAGCTCCAATTAGTGTACCAAAAGGAAGAATTACCCGAGCCGGCCCTCCAAGTGTAACCACTTTTTAGAACATTTTTGGCTCGAATTATGGATGACCAAGAAGGAGAGCTATTACGATGGGCTGTTGTTGTGTGAAGGAAATTGTGGCCACTTGAATAATTGTTAGAAAGAAGATTCACCCACAATTTATTTGTTTTTTTGCACCATGTTCCAAACTAGCTTCCCTAGGAGACAAATGTTAGCTTCTCTGGCTGTTCTAATGCCTAAGCCACCAAACTTTTTCGGGCTAGCAACAGTTTTCCAATTCACAAGATGGATGCCTTTGTTGTTGTGATTTTTCCACATGAAATTTCGAGTGGTTTGGTCAATGCTATCACAAATATTTTGGGGAAGCCAATTTATTTGCATATAGTAAGTTGGAATGGTGGATAAAACAGATGAGGCTAGAGTAAGTCTACTTGTTTTATTGAGAAGTTTTCTTTTCCAAGTAGCCAGCCTGTTTTGCATTTTTTCAATAATAAATAAGAAATCACTCCTTTTAGGCCACCCTTTGAGGATTGGGAAGCCTAGGTATTTTTCCAGAGATGTTGTGTTGCGAATACCAGAAATAGCGGTTAGCTTATGGATCTTTGCTTGGGGAGTACCTAAAGAAAAGAAAGCTCTTGACTTGGAGAGATTGATCTTTAATCCTGAAGCCTTCTTGAACCCATCAAATAAAGTGGAAGCAAAACGGAATTGAGAGCCTTTTGCTTTGGTGAAGAGAAGCACGTCATCCACAAAGAGGAGATGTAATAAATGAGGCCTTGTGCTAGAAATATGAATAGGTTCCCAATATCCTTGATTCACTGCATTATTAATCGCCATAGAGAGTTTTTCCATGCAAAGAATAAACAGGTATGGTGAGAGTGGATCCCCTTGACGAAGACCATGAGTTGGCTTGAACTGAGGCAATTTATTTCCATTCTATAAAATAGAGAAAGTGGAAGATGAAACACAATGCATGATAAGCTTGATGGTAATATCAGGGAAGCCAAAATCATGAAGACAATTATTAAGGAATGTATTTGATTAAGGAAATCTAAGTTAAGAACCATATGAAGAACAACTAATGAAATGTATCTAAGTTTTTCCAAAAAATAAATATGACTTTTTTAATTTTAATTTACATTTTTGCCAAAAAATTGTGTACATTTTATAGATATTTTCATTTAAAATTTATATTACTTAAAATATAGAAAATAATTTTTCAATAAAACATTTCCCGGCATGGGTCTCAAACTTTTATTACATATGTTAGACAAATTCTTTTAACATTAAATCAAATACATTAAGTGATCTAAAATCATTAATAGGTAATTTTAGTAGGTGATTTTACCTACTAAAAATACATTCGTCAAACTATATTCAATTACCTACTAAAATCTTCTAGATCAATTATTAAAAAAACAAAAAACTTCTAGATCAAATACATTAAGTGACAAATTCACACGAGTCTCTATGATCTGTAGGTAAACTTTAGCATGTAAAAGGAACATGAGTGACAAATTCGTCAAACTATATTCAAAGGAGTCTCTCTCAGTCGCCAACATGGGATTATGGAAAAGCCTTCCATTCTTCTCGAAGCATAAAGCCTCCACAGTCCAATTATTTTCAGAGACGTGCTGTTGTGTTATAGTATAATCTGCTAAAAGATCGGGATTATCCAATCCTTAAAAAGGTAAGGGTCTATTGATGGTCAGGATAGGGAGACAGGATATGATACATTAATCATATCATGATTAAATCTTATGTTTGATGCACCAAATAGATAAGATAAAATAAACCATTTTCATCTTATTCTGACTTTCCTTTATAATTTCTATCTTTTGAGTATATGCTGGGTTAGAAATTATCCTGATAGGATCAGAAGATCATACCTTATTTATTATTTTGATATTCTGTCATTTTTAAAATAATGATAGCATGTATTTTCTATTATAATTAATAACATGCCATTTTTATAATATTTAATTAATTATGAGAGCAATTTTTTCATTTAATATAATGATATCATGTTTGTTATCATGCGCGCATCAAATACATGATAGGATTAATGTTTATCATGTCCTTATCATATCCTATCTCCATCCAGCTTTATATCATATCATGTCTCTATCCTATCCTGACCATCAAACAGACCCTAAAGCGTTGAATGATTTTTCTTTTTCCATATAAATATTTTAAATTTTGCATTTGATCCTTCAAAAGAGTTGTGTAAGTTGTAGTACTGAAAATAAAATTTTATGTCATAACTTGTGGTGCTTGTTTTTAAATAAATCTATGTGTTTATTTGGAGATTTTGAATTATTTTTTGCAGTTATGTTTAGTATATTTGTTGCAAACATCTAATTTTTTAAACATGTGATAAATTAATAAGTATTTTTAAGTTTTATATATTTGATTAAAATTTTATATTTTGATAAAAAAAATTGTGGAAGATATTTCCATAATTTTCTAAACATCTTTGTATAAATTCATTAAAAAATGTGAATGGTACACATGTGTTGACTTAAAAGCGTGGACTAAAAGTCGTGACATAAAATATTTGGAGATCAAAACTTGGTGAATTTTTTTAGAGAGATTGAAAACAAAATTTAAGATATTTATAAGGATCAACAACTTATTTAACTCAAAGATAAAATATAAGGGGCACACCTCGATGAGTAACAAATATTAATTTAGCAGTCAATGAATGTTGGTTCAGTTGTTAAGGAGTTGACTCGTTCGTCGTAAGTTCAACTTCTGATGTCAACATGATGCTATTTTTTATGGTGATCTATTCTATAAGTAACTTCATTAGGGTTTGATCAGCATTAACCTTGACCTTGATGAACCTCATAGCCCAATTGAATTTTTTTAGTTACAAATACAATAAAATTATAGACGTACAATGAACACTTTCTTATCAACACTCACTCTTTTAATTGAGTAAAATTCACGTGGATTAATCTACACTTTATGAGTAACCTATTTTTAAAGTGTGAAATGCTCATTGTATCAAACAAGAAGCAAGCAAACCCATTATATTTTACTGTTTCAAGAAATATATCAATAACATTATATTTTGTTGTCTTCAAAGGTGTAGCCCAATGGTAAAAGATTTTGGTACATTGAAGGAGTTTAAGAATGAGTTTTAAAGTTTGATCCTTGCCGCTAACATTTCCCCCACTCCTCTAGACTCTAATAATATACTAGCAATTAACATTCGTCTTCAAAAAATACCTAGAATACAAATGGGATTATCGATAAATACTTGGAAACTAACTAGTTAGAGATGCGATCGCCTTTGTAAGAGCGCGAAGAACTTCATTGATTTGTCCACAACACTAGAGCTTCTACAATTGCCAAACGTAAGCCTACAATAACTAATAATGGTATCAAGATTCCGAGACATATCTATGTTGTGAAATCTATCCAAAGCACTTTTAACATCAAACTCAATTTAGAGCCGAAAGAAAGTCTAAAGCTTCTCCAATTTCCACATCAAGAATAGGTTGGATCAATTGTGTTTTGGCTAAGATGAAGTCCCTTCATCATCAAGAATGCAAAAATCAATTCATATTTTGTTTTTGGTTTTTTATTCATATCTTGTGAGATGCACTAAAACATATTTTTTGATATAAAAATCATCGTAATTAAACAAAACATGTTGTGAATAGCGTTTTGATTTAATATTATTAAAGTCAATAAAAGAAGGAAGGAAAAAGAGAGAGTAGTAGTACAGCTTACAAGTCACAACAACAATTCTTTCAATATTATCTAGAAAATGATTACAAAAAATGTAGTTAAACACTCTGTCCGCAATAATGTGCGCAAATAGCATGCATTTCAAGCACTAGCAGTTCTTCTATAATCCTTTACTTAAGGGTGTTTATGCATGCAGGTCAACTACGATTAATTCCTAGACCCAATCCGAAGTGTTTAATTTGAGCTTAGTTTGTGTCTAATCCGGTTAAACCTAAAGTGGCTTGGTTTAGGTAATGATTTCATGATTTCAAACCCGCGAATCCAATACGTGAGAAAATTGAGAATTTAAACTTTAATTTGTCAAATCTTTATAATATAAAATGTCAATTTTCTTGGTTTTTAAATTATGTCCTATGATATGATGGAATCACTTGAACCAAACTGATCATCATCGAACATCGTTGCGTCGATTCATATTTGATAGAAAAATTACAGGTTTTTCATCTAACATAAATCAATAAAATTTAATTGGATGGCTAGGTAACTCAATTGCTAGTTTAAGATACGGACTGAATGAATGAAATGACCAAAGTTTGAATTGTGACCAAAGAAAAAAAATTAACATAATTACTAACATAAAAAAAATTAGTTTTTTTACATCAAGAAATAAGTAAATTAATTGGGTATAGCTACTATGTAAGTAACCTATTCACACACAAACTAGATTAATGGGGTATTAGCTACTATGTAATTATAAATTAATTAATTTTAAGAGAAATAATCAAACTTATCTGCATAGCTAGGTTCCAACAAGTCACCTATTTCACTCGTTTCCAATTTTCAATACGTAGACTAAATAATAATAATGTTCCTTAAATTAAACAATACACTAAATTTTATAATCAAAGTTGAACACGTTTCACAGTATTCATTCTTATCTACAATAGTTTAATCCTAACAACGTTTTCTCAATCCGGTGTGCTATGAAAAAGTCTTCCCATTGCTTCTGCTCACGGTTTCATATCATAATATCATATCATATATATACACATAAACACAAACACCATTTCACAACGAAAAATCAATTCAAACCCACTTTACATATTCACATTCAAACTCTCTAAAAAAACATTCTTAAACAACCATTTTTCTTAATTATGATGAGGAAGGGACAGAACCAAAACATGTTTGTGAGGATCATGTGTTCACCAATAAGAGCACTAGGAAAAGCAAGAGATGCATACGTAAGAAGCATAACAAACTGTGGTCAAAATATGAGTTATGGAAGTTATCCAATGGATGGTGCTAGTAAATTTTCATTATCAAGAAGTCAAAGTGCAGCAACATCAAGAAGATCATCATCAAGAAGATCATCAGCATCATTAGAGGGTAATGAAGATTTTGCTGAACTTGTTAGAGCTGCTTCTGCTAGAACTTTAGGTAATAGAATTGATGTGGATTTAGTTCTCAAGCAGCAGCAGCAACAACAACAGAAATTGCATAAAGGGTTACCTAAGTCTAGTAGTGTTGGAATGGCTAAGATTGATGAGGATATGCCATTTGATTCCTTTGTTGAAGGAAAAGTTGGTTTTGTTGCTGATTCTTATCCTAGATCAAAGAGTTATGCTGTTGGACATAGAAGAAATGTTGCTTTCTGAATTTAATTGTTGAATTGAATTGGAACAGCAATGTGTGAGTTATTGTAAGAAATTAAGAGATGGATTTAATTGAATCATAATCTCTTTTTAATCGAATCTTGTGTTTTGGATGTATAATTAAATTAGTTGTTTTCTATTTATGTAGGGATGCGACAAGATTTGTAAATTTGGCTTGTTTTCGTAATTTGTTAAAGAAAAAATGTTATTTCTCGTGAAGAAACCCATTGCGAACAATGTATTCCGGTCAATCCATTTTCATTGACTTCACTTTTTCTCCCAAAACCTTAATGATTTTTGGCGAAAGCTTATTTCTCATTGGTTAGTTTATCTTTTTTAGTATCATTAGTTTTTATGACGGGGTTTGTTATTTGAATCAAACAATGGCCCTTATGATTCCATTTTTTAACTCCCTCGCCCTAATTACCTAGTTACTCTTATACAAGATGAGATGATATTAAAATATGGTTATTATGTGTTAGTCTAGTCGGTAAGAAGTTGATTCATATTCAATAAAAACTATGAGTATAACTCCTTAAGATGATATGTTTCTAAGATAATTTGTATATAACATATAGTTTTATAAGCGCCATCCGAACTTTGATATTCAACTCATCTAAACATTTTGAAGGTTTGGGAAAACAAGAATGAGACATGTGCCATGACTGTTGACAGAGCGTATGTCATGATTAAGGAGTGGCAACATGCAAATGCTACCTTAACTGATTCCAATCAGTAATGCACGCATATGCAGACACCAAGTCGTATTTCGCAGCAGACTGGTGTGCACTTGCAGCCATCCTCCGCGGCTTCAGTGGCTCCTCTGCACAGGCTAGCACAAATGTAACGTGGATGCAGATTTTTCGGTTGCTACGAACATAACCGACATACGCATTCGTGTGAGAGATGACGACGGTGCTTTTGTGCTAGCCAAAACCATAAGCTTTGATGTTGTTCATTCAGTTCATTTGGCGAAGCTTTGGGTCTGTACCATGCTTTGGAATGGTTAAGCAATATGCAATTTGATAATGTTGACTTTGCAATGGATTCTAAAACTACTCATGATGCTTTCCATTCTTATAAAGATGATGTCTCCGAATTCAAGCATATCATTTCGGCTTGTCAATCTCTCTTCACCAACCACTTCACAAACTCTCGGGTTGAGTTTCCTAGACGACAAACAAATGCATTTGCTTATGCGCTTGCTGAAGGGACCACATTATTAACTAATCCTATTATTTATTTTAATACCCCATATTATATTAATAATATTATTTTTAATAAAATGCTATAAGCATCTTCTCTTAAAAAAATACATTTTGTTCGATACTTTGCTAGATTCAAATTTTGTTCCGTGTATAAAGTGTAATCTACATGTATACGAAGCAGGGCAATGAAAGTATTTACTTTTGTTCGAACTTGGAGTATGTTGAAAAAAATATATTCAGATGATAAAAGCGAGATATATTTTTATTTAGGGATGATGTAATAAATCATATTACTCTATCCGTTTTAAAATACATGTCTTATTTATTTTGACTATATTTTTTAACTAATATATAAATATAAATATTAACATGTAAGATGTTCGATTTATTTTGAAAAATATTTTAAAATGTTAAATTTTTTACCATAGATAATTAAAGATATTAATACTCAAATTTATATATTCGCATGTGTGAAGTGAGCGATAACAACATATATTTTGAGGATAGGGGTGGCAAAAATACTCATGCCCACGGGTATCCGTGGGTAAAATCCATCACGGGCACGGGGCGGGTAGTTAAACGGGTATCCACAGATATAATAAACGGGTATTTGACTACCCCTTATTATGTGGATACAGACAAAGATTTGATTGTACACATACTCACGGGTAACCATACCCGATAATAAATTAAATAAATTACTAAAATATTCTTATACATCTTATTACTTAAAATTGTTACCTTATTGAAGCAAATTTTACCGTCCACCTAAGATTCTTCATTGATAACCTATTTTTATTTAATTTTTTTTAATTCATCTTATTAAGTTTACCGTTCCACTTCATTCATATCATAAAACATATCCTATGGATTATTTAAGAATCATGAATTTTCTATAGATTATGTATGATTTATGAAATTTTGAATGGATGATATATGGATGTTTAAAAGTTGAAGTTTTTTGGTAATTAAAAAAGTTATTATTTGTAAAAAAAAAAAAAAATTCAAAAATTCATGGGTACCATGGATACCTCAATACCCACGGGTACCCGTATAATGGGTACCCACAAGGGTACGGGCGGGCACGGATATCATATTTATCCAATAGGGCGGAGACGGGTATCATGACATCGAAACCCATGGGTATCCATTGACGTCCCAAGGAGTGATATATATGAGCTATATCATGTACATTTAAATTGTTTTTATATTTGGACAAGAAAACATGTCCATATACCGTTTGGATTAGATCAATGTAATGACCATATTTGCTTACTTTTACATTTCGGATAGAGCCGGAGTTGCTTACAAATCCCTACTTGGTTATCAGATAATAATCAAATTACCACATGTAAATAACTAGTCTGACTTTTTGGTAAGAAAACATGCAACTTGTATGACATTTTTAGTCAAATTTATACGTTCGTTGACACGGTGGTCAAGGATCCCAAATTGAAGTCTTGTGTATTTTAAATGGAGGCTGGTTTGATTCACTTAAAACGGCTAAAAATCTCACTTGACTAAAACTACAAGTCAATAAAATTGCTTGTTATACAAGCCAATAAATATGTTGCATATGTAAATAACTAAAATAACTGTTTATACTTAATCTTTCCCTAAAAAATAATAATACAAAATACAATAAAAACAAATTTTTAAAAAGAAAGAGAAGGACAAAGTCTACAACCTTCTCTGTGCCTCACTCTTTAACCAATTTCACCAAATTTTTGACCAATTTAACTAAATGTCAAACATAAAATAAAAAGATTACAGCGAGGATGAAGTATAACCAACATGCCAAATTAAGATTTTCCATTCTGAACATAACTTCAGTTTAACTTTCCATTTGCTTTTTTCAAAATTCCATTTTTGTGCTCCATAGTCCAAATATCACATGCAACTATGCATTTTCTGCAATCAACAACCTTATAGTTTTGGTTTTGTCACAATCTCACTAGCAGTTTTTTGGCATCTTTCTCATCCACAAATGATCTTAACCTAGATTTTGGCTATAAATATGAACAATAAATCAGAGCAAAATAAGTGGAGAGTTTTTGGTTACTGCAAAAATGTAGAAAGAGAGAAAATAGAAAGAGTTTTTGAGAGGTATTACCATCTCAAGCAAAACTCTTTATATATACCTCGTTAGTTGTTACTCATACTTATCTTTAAGCCAAAATTTTGAATGTATAAGTGAAGAATTAGCAACCTATAGTGTTATTTAAACTGCAGTTCATTATGTTAGAAACTTTGTTTGATGAAACGACTTGAGTTCTACATGGGATTTTGAATGTCCTGTAACATCTACACTTGGACATAGTGAGTTAAAAGAAGACAATAATTTAGTTTTGTTTCCTCCAAAAAAAACTATTAGTTTTGTTATTATTTCAATAAACAATGTTTTTTATGTTATTTTTTATCAGTATCAGTTTTTTATGGGTGTCATTTAGATATCAAATGTAGAGTGTGCCATGAAATTTTTTTTTTTAACATTCACTCTTTTATTGGATGTAACATATCTATGTCTCACAATTTGGAAATTGGTCTCATATAAAGCAGTGAGATCCAAATAAATTTTCTACGGTAAGAGAGTGAATATTAGAGATAGTGCCAGAAAGAAAATGTTTCTTGCATTTATCTTCAAATGTGATTAAAAAAATAAAAGGAATAAACAATTTATTTAATCTCTAAACTATTACCTCGACAATTTAATCAGAGAACCATAAAAATCAACTAAAATGTCCCTAAACTATGGAAATGCATCAATTTAATTTTTAAACTATCATGAAAATTAGGGGTGTGCATGGTCGGATATTTTGACCGACCAAACCATATCCATATATAAACCACTTATATGATTTTGGATTCCTAACCATAACCATATTTAATTGTAAACCGGTTATGAATATGGTTATGGATAAATAACCGGTTACTTTTACAAAACCAGTTTATAAATGGATATGGTTTGATTTAAAAAAATATCCGGTTTTTTCTTAATCCGGATTAAAAATAGTTATTTATTGGTATAAAAACCAGTTTTAAAACGGTTATATTTTGGTTAAAACCGGTTTTTAAGACCAGATTTTACAAAAAAAAATCCAAAAATTGTTAAAAAAAGAAAAATACACCAAAGCAAGGATATTAAGCATAAACCTAAGCAAGACAGAAATGAATCAAATGACATTAAGCTCCCTCAAAACTTCTAATGAGTGACTTTTTTTCTTAAGCCATAATAACAATATATTCACTATTAGTTGCATAAGTATCATGCTGAATAATCCCTGGATGGTATCCAAAACTAAAAGTTCAGTATTTGCAACTAAGAAAAAGGTATAACTAAGAGAGCAAGGACCAAAGAAACATGTCCTTTGAGCAACCATTTGCAGATAGAACAAGACAACAAACTGTACATTGTTTGGACTTGGACATTTGAATAAACTCTTCTTAAACTATTAGTTAAAATAACAAGCGTCACAAGTTGCAAAATCCATATTGCTATTGCTACAAGCGTCTTCAATCTTCATCAAGGGAAAGGGAAAGGGAAAGGGAGGCTGACGCACCGCCTTTACTGTGAGCTATTGCTACAAAAAAAAAATCAATATCATTATGATCCAAATATTTAAATACCAAGTGCAATGACTATGAGCACCCTTAGATGATGAGTCACACCACCTTCTAAAAGGATCTAAATAGATTCTATTATGATGAGTGATAGTTTGTTAGCCTAACATAGTCATTCCTCTCTCTTTTACTCTTACTACATTTCCTTTCCCTTTCTTTGTACTACCAAAAGCTGGTACATACAATATTCTTATGTGACCTCAGAAAATTAGCGCCTAAAGAAAGGATGGTTGAATCAATGTCCTTATCTGTCCTGATTTCTACACCAGAAACATTTTTGTTCACAAATGCTATGATGGAGCTGTAGGAAAAATGAATACTAGAGAACAAAGGCCAAAATAAATTAGAAAGGATGGTTGAGTTTGTATTTGAAATTTCATAGAATATAATAGCAAAACAGTTAACTTGCCATAAGTTTATTATATTGAAATTATGATGGGTTCAAAATAGCTGCTGATATAAAAAAATGATTTGACTTCAATTCTGTGATCAGAGGAATAGACAAAACAACAGAAATTGCAAATTAAAATAGTGGAATAGCAGAATAACAGAAATTGGAAAAAGTATTTATTATAGTACCTTCCTCTAGCTTCTCAAACTCATTGTACTCCTCAATTAAAAGTGAATCAAGTATTGGGGCTTTACGCGATCCTTTAATGCAACTAGAATTACAAACAAGGGCTTCCACTGTTTTAGGCGTGAGGCAACTACGGTACTCATCAATCACTCGTCCCCCAAGACTAAAAGTAGACTCAGATGGTATAGTAGAGATAGGTATGGCGAGCAAGTCTTTTGCCATCCTTGCAAGGAGTGGAAGGCGGCTGGAATTTTCCTTCCACCATTTAAGAATATCAAAGTCATTGGTATGACTCTCTAAAGCCTCGTCAAGG
>Ga0228711_1008920_pt1 | contig 13826 bp, 7 predicted proteins | sample MedpolnodulmetaG_2_FD_177996 | JGI IMG/M metagenome (GOLD analysis project Ga0228711, IMG submission 177996) | Root nodule microbial communities from Medicago polymorpha collected in Santa Monica, California, United States - brown nodules | ecosystem: Host-associated > Plants > Roots > Nodule...
ATAGTCTAGCAAACCTTGAGACATATAAAGTTTCGTTCTTCAAGGATTCTAATAGCAATCAACCATGAGAATAGGCGTGGTTGCTAGAGGAACACACTCACTGCACTTCGAAAGAAGCTTTGATACGTTAAAGAGAAACTTGTCTTTAGAAAGTAGGTCGAATATAAAGTTTAGGTTTAGAGTTTGTTTGTGAAGGGTTTGTTATTATGATGAACCAATAATCCCAAGACGCTTTTTATTATTATTCTTTTAAACCAATAAAAAATCCAATCTTTACAACTAAACCTTCTTCTAATCATCTTCTAAAGGTTAATTAAATTGAACAACTCCCTGTTGGAACGATACTCTATTTTTACTACTTCGGTAGAACCGTGCACTTGTGGTTTTACTCATCAAGTTTTTGGCGCCGCTGCCGGGGAGTTAACTAATTTAATTAACTTTTTCTTAGTGATTAGAACTTTTCTTTTCTTTTCTTTTTCTTTTTTTTCTTTTCTTCTACTACTTCTTTCTTTTATTTTTACCATTAAATTCTTGGGTTCTTGCTCTTTTATGCGAAGGCTTAAAAGTCTTGGTGAAATCGTTCCCGAGATCGAAAGGTTCCTACATAAAAGAAAGAGAGGAGCACAAAATATTATCGCTAGGACTGAACGCACTCTCAAAGAGTATGCAACACCTTTTACGGAAGAGCCACAAACTATTATTGTGTACCCAACGGTTGAGGGTAACAACTTTGAGATTAAACCTGCACTACTTAACTTGGTGCAGTAAAATCAGTTTTCTTGATCACCCGCTGAGGATCCGAATCTGCATATCTCAACTTTTTTAAGACTCAGCGGAACCTTGAAAGAGAATCAAGAGGCCGTAAGGCTACATCTCTTTCCTTTTTCCTTAAGGGATAGAGCTAGTGCTTGGTTCCATTCATTGGAAGTTGGTTCCATCACTTCATGAGATCAAATGAGGCAAGCATTCCTTGCCCGATTCTTTCCCCCATCTAAAACTGCTAAACTAAGAGACCAAATCACACGGTTCAATCAAAAAGATGGGGAGTCTGTTTATGATGCGTGTGAGCGTTTCAAGGAAATGCTTAGACTTTGTCCCTACCATAGTTTAGAGAAGTGGCTTATATTCCACACTTTTTATAATGGCTTATCATATACCACTAAGATGACTGTTGATGCAGCTGCAGGTGGAGCTTTAATGAACAAGAACTGTACAAAGGCATACACTTTGATTGAGGACATGGCTTAAAATGCCGGTACATGGTGCTCCTCAATGGGTGAAGGTACAAAGCTAAAATGGCACTTTCTGCAGATGAGGTGTCCCTTTACAAATGGACGAAAATGCCCTTGCAATGGGCTGGATAGAATTTGACACAAAGACCTTGGACCAAAGGACTAAAATTGGACATTAAAAAACAGAATTATAACTAAACAAATAAATAAAAGAAACTGATTTTTTTTAATAAAAAAAAATAAAAACAGTAGAAATGAAATAAAATAAAATAAAGATGAAATAAAAGTAAATAAAAAATAAAAAATAATAAAAAGATAATAAAATAATAAAACACTTAAAACTGTTGCCTTTCGAAATCAAAATGAGGTATTTTAAAATACCTCTCTGCCGGAATTTCGTCTGAAACAACGAAACTCCTCGGCTTTAAAAGACGAATAAAAGTTTTTAAACTGGTCAAAAAATGGGGTATGACAAACTTAAGTTCTCCCATCATTTTCATTTCAAACTCACTCTAGATTAACTTATAACACTTTGAGTATATATTTTCATTAATAGAAGCAAATATGATATCATGCACATATATTTGAATTATGAGAAATCCAGTTTTAGATGATATGTTGTAAATAAATTTGCTTTCACCTTCCTCTTTCAAATCATTTTTCAATTGGATTTTTTTTAGTCTTTCATAACACGCTTCAGAAACTTTATTGAGACCATAAATCGATTTTTTATGTTTTTAAACATTTTCAAGAAATTGAACATCATCAAAACATGTGATTTTTTAAGTTTTTACTCCCTACGTGCACAAGGCTTCAAGATAAAGGTGTTCCGTGTTCAGATATATGCCCGCACTGTAAAACTAATTATGAGAATGATTGGCATGTGTTTATGGGTTGTGATGCGGCGAAGCAAGTTTGGCAAGAGGCGGGTTTGTGAAAAAAGATAAGTGAAGGAGCTGTTAATGCAACATTGCAACTAGCTTGACAGCATTTTTGCTTTCTTTTTTCTGCAGATTTTCCGAGCATGAGTGCAGTGACATATCAATGATGTTATGGTGCATTTGACGTCGTCTGAATGACAAAGTGTGGGAGACAGAACAACTGCCTGTCCGTACAACGGTGTAGCAGGCCCATAATTCATTTTGTCAATGGTGCGCAGCTCGTGTGCAGCCCCAAACATCCAAACAGCAGCAAAATGCTCTGATGGAAGTGAAATGGCAACCACCGGTGAAAGGATATCTGAAGTGTAATCTAGATGCGGCATTATTTGGTGATCAACAATGCTTTGGAATCGGAATTTGCATTCGGAATGCTCAAGGTCAGTTTATAAAAGTATTAACTAAGTGGTTTAAGTGTTATCCATCTCCATTGGAAGCAGAGGCATTGCGATTAAGGTAGGCTATATCTTGGCTTTGGGAATTAGGATTATCAATTGTGCAAATAGAGCTAGATCGCAAGCTAGTGGTGGATGACATCATGAATAAATCTAGTGGTGGATTTTGGCATTGTTATTTCTAAGTGTAGGCCACTATTACAACAATTTCCAAACTTTAAGATAAGTTTTATCAGGAGACTGACAAATTATGTCGCCCACACTTTAGCAAGGGTGTCAAAATCGTATGCCAGTCACAATGTCTTTGATTTGATTCCATCTTGTATTACCCCTATTATATTGAATGAAATAATATAAGCTACCTTTTGTAAAAAAAAATATTTGCTAAAAAAAATAAGAATATATAAAACCAATTTTTTTGAGGGGGTTTATAAAACCATTTAAAAATTCACTTTACGTTCATTTAATACAAAAGTAATGTTACGATTTGCACTAGTTGATACTAAATTATTGTGAGTTCTACATCCCCCTCAATGAATTGGGGTAATTTACTCCTAATGACAAGTATGATTTGATTCTGCAACGAAAAAGATGGAGATTACATATTGAACGAAGGAGATGAAGACGTTTGGTATTCTTGAGATGAAAATTGTAATTGATTGTAAGAAAAACCAAAATGGTGAGACCTATATTATCCCTTCATGAATAGGGAGTAATTTACCCCTAATGACAAGTAGCATTTGATTATGAAACGAAGGAGATGAATATCACATGTTGAATGAAACAGATGAAGAGGTTTAGTATTTCGGAGATGAAAATGGTATTTGATCGTAAAAAAAAGATGAAAAAAAATGGATTTTTCTTTGAAAGGGGTAAATTACCCCTAAAACATTAAGGGATAACGTAGAAAAAACCATAAATTTGGATAACTTTTAACCTTTGCTAACAAGAGCAAATGTTCCATTGAAATTAATATTGATAAACCAATGAATAGTATGATTTATATAAAATTTTGGATATAGTTTAACGCATTTTGGGTTAGCAAAGCCTTTATTGTTTAGATACTTACACTAATAGAAACTATCATTTTTCCTGCGGATTTTCTTCTGCAGAAATTCGAGGATTTTGCTGCCATTTTCTTCCAGTAACGAAATTTCATGCGGATAACTTCTCCGTAGGAAAATCCGCAGGAAACTAGTACCTTTCCAGCAGATCTACTTGCGATACTTCTTACTTGGAATTTCCGCAGTTTTTCTGCAGATTATTTTTTTTATTTTTTTTTTGTGGTGGCCAATGCTTGAACCATGAACCTTACATATATTATGTATTGTCTCTACCAACTGAGCTAAGCTCAGGAGGACTCATGTGTATCTACGTATTGACTTTCTTGCTTGTTTTATTTTTTTTTTCCAAATTTAAAATTTAAAAATTTTCAGTTTCTTCATTTTTGCTACTATAAATGTATTTTTTTTTACAAAAATAAACGATATTCATTCATTCAAATTGATGGAGTACATCGATACAATACAAATCCAAATGCGCTAAAAACAAAAAGGATGAATCTGTGAACAAACTCACAACATCCATGTTAATAGCATAAAACGACAAAGTACCTATGCCTACTACAAATATGACTAATATGACTATATTCATGTCTCCGAAATACTCATGTGCCCGGATCTGCAACGTTGACGACGCCAAAGTCATTGTCATTGATCAGATCTGCACTTGCTGAAAGCTAATCTTTCAACTTGAATCAAATAAACACCGCACTAAGACGGGAAATCAAAAACACACCGCACAAAGACGGTAAATCAAAACAAACAAAGTCGTTCAGAGACGACAAAATCACAAAAACAAACGAAAGAAAACAGAAAATAAATCACTTATTCAATTAAGATAGAAGGAAAAACAATTTGGAGGGGTGATTTTTAGGTCAAAATTGATCCTAAATCACCCCTTTGAAAAGAAGAAAAAGAAAGGGGCGACAACTAGGGTTTGAGAAAAGAGAGGAGAGAGAGAAAGAAAAAATACTATAAATCTATTAGTTATTGAATATGTACACTATAATTTTAAATTTATGTCCATATCAAAACTTGTGTAAATGAAATGTCAAATCATTTATGTCAATTTCAATTAATTTTTATGAATATTCAATGTTAAAAAAAATTAAATAATATTAGAACCCAAATCCTCAAAAAAATATTAGAAGAAAAATGTTTACAAAAATACTTACACACAACATGTGGAGTAGAAACATCAATTATATTTTTTTAGGGGACGGGCACATGAATAATTGTTGGTTTGTAACTAGAAATAGTTGTTTTTCCTCCGGATACCTTCGGATACTGCTACGAATTACACTAGTAAGACAATTCCTGTGGATCACGCTGCTACAGGAACTTCCGGTGGTAACTCTTACTTTGCTGCGGATTTTCGTGCAGAATTATTATTTAATATTATTTCTACGAATCCACAGTGTGCTTGGATGTTCGTAGAAATAATTCTAAAGAGCTACCTGCGGAATTATTATTGAATATTATTTTTAAGAATTTAAAATTTTAAAGAATTTAGAATTTTAGGCAATATATTATTGAATATTACATCAAAAAAATTATAATTTTTTAACAAGACATGAATTAAATATGAATTTTTATGTTTTTGGTGCTAAAAAATTCATATTAAATTCATGGTTTGTTAAAAAATTCTATTTTTTTAAAAATATTGTCATAATTTTCTACACATTTTTGGATAATTTCATTAAAAAAAATGAAGGTTAGACATGAGTTGAATAAAAAGTAAATATTAATGTCATAGATGGATAATTTTGGAGGGATCAAAAACCTAAGGAATATTTTAGGAGGACTAAAATCAAATATTGATATATTTAAGAGAACCATTTATTTTACTTCAAAAAAAAAGAGAACCATTTATTTAGTTAACCCTAAATAATAAAAGGTATAAAAGGAATCCAGAAGTCCTAGCTCAACTGGCAAAATGTCGAAATTGTTAGGCCGGATGCAATGACTGGGGTTCGAACCCCAGTACCTCCACTTGTGCGTGTGAGTTTATAATGGCTTTGCCATTTCGTCTATCTACCAAAAAAAAAAAAAGGTATAAAAGGAATCATAAATGTGGTTGTAGTGGAGCATGCATTTGTAATGGTGGACCGTCATTAACGAATGGAAGGGTAATGGAAGAGAACCTTGTGGAGGATCTTCACCTCATCAACCAACACCAATTTATGTATGAGCAATTAATGTACAAAAATAATTTTGTTGTTTTTTTCATGACGATATTTATGATAGTACTTTTTTTTTTAAGGACTGATTGTACTCTTTCTATTTCTCACCACACACGTCTCTCTCATTTTTCATGACAGAATTTTTGACAGTACTCTTTCTATTCCTTCTAATCATTGAGAGCTAAGAAATTTTATTCAATCAACACTTCTTTTATGAGTACTTCCTTCTAACAACAACAATATCAAAATCCATGAACACTTCAAAGTTGTTTCCCTATCATCATGCCAAAACCATAACAGTTCCTTTCACTTTCTTCGACATATTTTGGCGAAAAGCCCATCCAGTAGAATGCATCTTTTTGTACACCCTCCCAAAATCACAATCACCCATTTTTTGACTTTCATTAATACTAGACATGACAATGAGGCGAGATGGGGACGGATTTTACCTTCCCCGTCTCCATACCCTACTCTCATATCGTTATCCATTACCCTACCCATACCCAACGAGGATGAGAAATCGAATCTCATCTCCGTCCCCAACGGATTCAGGTATGCCCGCCCATCCCCATCCCCATAGTAGATAAAAAATTTTATATATTTTTTTTATAAAAATAAAAGTATTTTCAGCCCTGAGCACAATGTTGTATTGCATTATTCAGCAAAGAGATGATGACAATCGACAACTATGGTGATGGAAAAGAGAGAGGTCGAGATTGTGAGATATGGAAGGAGAAAAGAAAGAACTATGAGAAATAAGTGTCAACTGAAAGACTGAGGTTTTGACTGTGAGAGTGAAATTATTTAGGGTTTGAGTTTCTATTTAAATAGAAGGGGTAATAAATCGATTTTCAACATTCAGGACGGGTTAGGGTATGAGTTCAGGGTGGGTACATATATCCCTGTTACCAGTCCCGTACCCGTGTTTTGAAATCGGAGAAAACCCAAACCCTTACCCAAACCCAGTCAAAGCGGCGAAAACCTGACAAATTGAGTTTGGTACGGAAAGGTATCCGTTGATATGAATTTTGTTGTCATGCCTAATTAATATGGTGACGGTCCTTATTACATATTTTTTTGATGATATAAATATTCATTGTGGCCGTATTAACTTTGTCACGTCATTAATGAATAAATCACAAGAGCAAGTGGCTTATTTTGTTCGAGAATAAGAATTAGCAATGTGAAATTAATTGTTGAATACATGTGTGAAAGAAAATGATTCACACAGCCAGTGGCTTATAATGACTAGCTAGAAAAATTAATTAACTTGGTTGTTGCCTGTAATGACCCAAGATAAGCTCAATAGAATATAATAATCTAAGTAGATAAAGATTATAATGAGTTAGTTGCATTAGATATTTTAGAGATGAGTCATCGTGTCAATGCTATAAATAATGGATTGGTCATTGTAATCATTATCAAAAGAAATGAATGAAGAAATTAGTTATGTTAGAATAGTCTATAGTGTAGTTTTTAGTCCCATGAGCTAAGCTAGCTAACTCTCTCTTTCTCTCTCTCTCTCAAAAACGCTCCGACCTCTCTCTTCTAACCTAACAACCGCCACACCCCTTCCCTTCTTCTCCAAACTTCTCGCTGTTCTCCTGTAGTGGTTCCTGGTGGTGGTGCGACGAGTCTTCTACTCCGCATCACCGATCCACCCTAATGGGTTGGATTGTCCTTTCGTCGACGATCTTCTGTTTCGTTATCGGTTTGAAAACCCACACGGGTTTTGGTCCTAGGTGCTATCAACAAACGACTCTGGTGTTTTTTAGGCCGAGATGTTTGAAAACCCGGTGTTGCTAGATCTGCAACATCTGGGTCAGTTTCTTTGGTTGTTGTTTAAAGCCGCGTTATCTTCCTTGGAGGTGGCAGCGGCGACGGTTCTGTGTTTCACTTGCAAGATGGTTGCGGTTCATTTTGGCTTTGTTTTCTTGACTCCATTACATATTTGTTGAGATCTGCAAGGTTTCAAAGTTTTGGGATTGCGTCAGTCGTGCAAGAGAAGATAGGTCACACGTCGGAAGAGAAGGCTCGGTTTCGACAGAATTTTGATTCTGTGTACTCTGGTTTTGTATCCTAGTCATCCATTTTTAATTAATCAATTTGATCCTTATATATGTTTTTACATAGTCAATTTATTCATCAAATGTATCTTTTGTTATTCAATTTAATCTATAAAATTACTAACAACAGAGGCATAAGAAATGTGTTTGTAATCTTGATACACTTAGAAGTTATATTGACTTCGCACAGTCTACCAATTAGATAGGCCAGAACTATCATGAGTTTGGTAGTCACTATTGTCCGCGAATTGATGCTAGAATAGTCTTCATTAAGGTGATGTTTGACAGAATTTATTCAAGTTTATATAGCTGTTTAAACATATTTAGGAAAAATAACTTGTGTCTATACTTCTTGCTTTTTTTTTATAATTTATTTCAATTTGCTCATTGAAATAACTTAGATAAATCTAATAATCTTATCAAAGCAATTTGTGAAGCAAGTGTTTAAACAAACTGATGCTGGGAGAAGAACAAGGGGGAGTTGCAGGTGAATTGCAAGGAAACGAGAGGGAAAAGGAAGAAGATGAAGCCAGGGGTATTTTGGTCTTTTCGTAGTTGTCTGATGAGTCGAGGGGTAATTTTGTCCATTCACGGCATTATTAAGATAATCAATGACGTGACACTGATTAACTGAGTTGAGGGACCAATTCTTAAATGATTAAACTATGCAAAGGATAATTTGTCATGATTAACGATTACAGGAACCAATTTTTAAATGATCCATAATTGCAGGGACGAAACACATATTAAAACCAAAAAAATATCAAATGCTACGATTTAATTAGTTGATCATGCATCTGGGAGGACGAAGGGCTGGAGCCCATGGGTGCCCCCTCGAACCGTCCTGACGTTTGTCATTAATACCGTGACACTTCCTAGCCATTTTTTAAACCAAGATAATAAAACAAAAACTAGTATATAACACAAGCAAATGTTTCTTAGACCAAACATCATCTTCTAAATGGCTTCTCCAAACAACCACATCAAAATCCACGAACAATGCAAAGTTTCTCCTAATTCTGCAACCCAATTATCTCTCCCTCTTACTTACTTTGACATATTTTGGCTAAGGTTTCACCCAGTTGAACGTATCTTCTTCTACACCCTCCCAAATTCACAATCACACCCTTCTTTCTTTTTTGGAAACCTTGTTCCAAAACTAAAATCTTCACTCTCCTTAACCCTCCAACACTTTCTCCCTATAGCCGGTAACATCGTTTGGCCTTCTGATTCTCCAAAACCAATCATTCAGTTCAATTCAAATGAAGATGGAGTTTCCTTGCTCTTAGCACAATGTGATGATGATATTGTTTCCTTCGATAAAATTTTGGAGCACAATTCACCACAAGAAGCTTCTTTATCTCGTTCTTTTGTACCTCACTTAGAATCAACAGATTCTTTTGCTTCTATTATTTCAATTCAGATAACTCTTTTTCCGAAAAGTGGTTTTTCCATTGGAGTAAGCACTCACCATGCTGTTCTTGATGGAAAATCTTCAACCATGTTCATCAAAGCTTGGTCCTCTTTATGTAAATCTTTTGAAGAAGAAACACAATCAGAAAATTTAGATCCTTTTTTAGAACCCTTTTTGGAAAGGGGAGTAGTAAAGGATCCAAATGATTTCGAGAGTCTGTTCATAAATACTTGGAACAAAATCTCGTCACATTTTCATAAGGGAAACGTGAGAAGCTTAAAGATTATGTCAGACTCATTTGAACCAAAAGTTAAGGATTCTGTCCGAGTGGCATTCGAGCTCACACGCGGAGATTTAGAGAAATTAAACAAAAGGGTATTGTCCAAATGGTACATTGTAAAAGGAGCACACGAACAAGAACAAGAACAACCTATGAAATTGTCAACTTTTGTTCTTACATGTGCTTATGTTTCCGTTTGTATAGCAAAGGCGATACAACAATCCGAAAGCGATAAAAAACAGAAATTTTCCTTTGGTTTTCCTGTGGATTGCAGATCAAGATTAGATCCACCAGTTCCTGAAAACTACCTTGGAAATTGTGTAACTAATCATATAATTGATACTGAGCCAGAAGACTTTACAAAGGAAGATGGAGTTGTGATTGTTGCTAAGAAAATTTATGGCAAAACAAAAGAGATGGATAAGGGTTTTCTTGATGGAATAGAGACATTGACGTCTAGATATATAGTTATGATTGGTGAGGGAGTTAAAGGAATAGCAGTTGCAGGATCAACAAGGTTTGGAGTATATGAGATTGATTTTGGTTTTGGAAAGCCTGCAAAAGTGGAGATTACTTCAATTGATAGAGGATTAACTATTGGTTTGACAGAAAGTAAGGATTTGAAAGGTGGTATTGAATTTGGGCTTGTTCTTGATAAACATGTTGTGGGTTTGTTTCAAACCATTTTTCATGAAGGGTTATGCTTTGATTGATGAGGTTGCTTTAATTGGATGGAAGGATTGGTGAATGGTTTTTTATTTTATTTTTAATCAATAAGAGTTATTTTCTAGAATGTGTTAGTAACCAGATTTGAAACTTGGTTTGTATTTGAATTTCTTCTAATTTCATTTGTTTTGGCAATTTTGTTATCTTTGAGTAATGGTATTGAATCACAAAAACTAAAGTTGACTGGTTGCTACTTATTTGCCTTGCATTACTATTTACTAGTGGCTGTACTTGTTATTTTGATCGAGAATATAAGAATTAGCAATGTAAAATTGATTGAATTAATACATGTGTGAAAGGGTATGATTCACAAAGCCAGTGGCTTATAATGACTAGCTAGAAAATTTAATTAACTTGTTTGTTGCATGTAATGACCCAAGATAAGCTCAAGAGAATATAATAATCTAAGTAGATAAAGATTATGATGAGTTGATTGCATTAAATATTTTAGATATGAGTCATTTAGTTTTAGAAGGGTCTAGAGAGACCCCTTATGACGAGTCAGGTTAATTTGTTAGAATATCAATGCTATAAATAATGGATTGGTTATTGTAATCATTATCAAAATAAATGAATGAAGAAAGTAGTTATGTTAGATAGACTTTAGTGTAGTTTTTAGTCCAATCTTTGAGTAATTTCTCCTTGCTTGTAGGCATCATCAAAAGTGGTACCTTATTATTGGTGCTTTCATTGAGAGTTGGATCACAGAAAGGGCTACTTATAGGCTAGATTAAAATGTTCCATCAAATAATGATAGGTGAGTGAAGTGATAAGTGCCAAGAAGTAGTAATTCTAATGAAGATTTATGACACTTTTTGTAACTTGTTTTGCAAGTTATCAAGGAAAAAGCCGAGAGTTAATTGAATTTTATCCATTCACGCTTTATCTATCTTACTTTACCTAATTTTGCAGGAAAGGTACTCAAGGCACTGAGCAAAGATGGAAAACAAGAAACAAAGTGCAACAAGGCCAAAATAGGCAGAACAACATGTTTGCTCGCCTCCCCAGTAGCTCTACTCGCCATGGCGAGTTAACAAAGGAAAAAATAGGCAGAGAGGCATGTTTGCTCGCCACCAGCTCGCCACCAACTCGCCATGGCGAGTTACCAAAGGAAAAAAATATGCAGGAGCATGGTTTTACTCGCCATGGCGAGTAAAGTCACTTGGGAGGCGAGTAAAGTCACTACTACAGAAATGACATTTCACATCAATTGAAATTGACTTTTCACATCGGGTGGCAACCGATGTCACTAAGGGTGAGGTTGTATGTCATTCACTTTTCACATCGGGTATGTAACCGTTGTGATATGTCGTAATCCACATCGGGCAAGAAGTCACTGATTTGATATGTGAGCCAATAGTCTGAAAACACAGGATTTCACATCAGGTGTACAATGGCAGCCGATGTCAAATAGGTGTAATTCACATCAGCAATAAATTTCACCGATGTGAATTTTAGTTACAGTTTGCTATGCACGAACAAATTTCACATCAGTTGGGTACACACTGATGTGAAATATTAAGTTTTGTTTTTTAAATTTTCTACTTACAAGCTAGCCACTATACCAAATCAAATCTGCATTTTTTCTTTGAATTGACAAAATCTTATGCTCAAAACTCCAACCAGACTTCTAAAACAAACAAAACCTTCAAACAGTCTATGTCACCATCAAAACTCCAATCATACACAACGAACAAGAAAGGTTCATACATAAAAAAAAAAAATCATGCTATGTCACTAGCAGTATCAGAACACAATTAGAGATCGAATCAATAAAAATTATTATTAACAAACACAAAATAATAATAAAAGAGGTCATGCTTATAGCAAAAGCTTAATTTGTATATAAAAGCTTCATACAAAAATACCTATAGATCCATACATACTAAGGCTTAGTTCAAAAGATCACTAATGCTTCATACTTACTAACTTTACTAAACTATTTTATTATCGCACACCTCAACATAGCCTTTGCATAGCTTATCTAAAGGTAAATCAACTCTTTGAGACGTGAAGTGGCCCAATCATCATTTCCTGCATGAATTAAATAACAAGAGGAATATAGTTAAAATCCTACTTGCATTTCTTCCATCTAAATTGTGGTATTTATTACCATAATGAGATGATATGCTACAATAAGAAATTGAAATTGTGTAGAATTGTTAATGCATTATATTGAACCATATATTACTTTACTTTCCATGTTGCTTTCATTTTTAATAAAATCTAGACATATATACACTGTTATTCATTATACCAAACACAAATGAAAGAGGAACTCATTCAACTCATTCAATTATAGAAAAAGTAATTAAACAAAAGTCATGCATATATATAGAAAAGAAAAAGGACAACCTTCTCATCCAATTATCATGTTAGCAAATAAATATATTCCTCTATTAAGTATACATCTGTGTACACATTCAGAATATCAATGGAAAAAACCAATCATTTCCTTTGCATAGAACAATGACTACAAATCACCTAGATAAGACAATGAAAGACCAATTGGTTTCATTCATCTGCAACATCTTCAATTGGAAGCTCATTCAAAGACAATGTTTTTGAGTGTTTGGTGTAGTCCTAAAACCTAACTTACAAATGACACCAAGAAAAGAAAGAATAAATTATTTCTAAAAATAAAAAAGGTGAGTCACTTGATCAAGCATGTGAGCACTTTTTTTTTTGAAACGGAAAATTTTATTCATCGACGAGAGCGGTGTAAGACACACAAACAACTCGCAGGAAAGAACTGAAAAAACAAAAAAAGACACACCGTATATATGCGGCACGCCAAAACCCCAAAAACACTAAATCATGATGCCGGAGTATACGCCAAGAGAACAAAACATCAAAGACACTCCCAGCAGAAAACTATGCCAGAATTACTACTAGGGGGTGCATACCCCTGCATAATTGACAGCAAAAGCCCAAAATCTGCTGACTCGAGGCACTACCGAACCTGGCAGCACCACAAAACTCTGCAGAACTAGAAGAGAACAGCAAGAAAACCTGCTAAAACACAAAGTTGAACCGAACAGAACAGCAGAAAAACCTGCTACGCCCCACACTGCCAACGATGGAATTAGCGCACTAAACAATATCTCGGATTCCACTTAATAAATTGATGAGAGACGTTGGATTAAAGTTGGATTAACGGCTAGGATTTGGTGTCAAATTTAATTTGACACCTTCATGTCATATATATATACGAAAATAAATGGCAACCAGGAACAACGTTTACCAAATTACTTGAAGCAAAAAACTTAGAAAATATACTATCATATTTCAAAAGAAAAAGCAACCTCAACACATAGCATGCACATGCATACCACACTTTAAAATATAGGTTTGAGAGTTGTTGAGATAACTACCAGGGAGTGCAATAAATGCATCAGCCTCTTGAGCCAATGCAGCTTTTCTCTCACGCATATCTGAAACAATCCTTACTTCAGCTACTGCTTCACTAGATATCTGTCAAAAATAGACCAATTACAACATACTAAGATGATAGTTCTTATTTTTTTTTTC
>Ga0228711_1008921_pt1 | contig 13825 bp, 13 predicted proteins | sample MedpolnodulmetaG_2_FD_177996 | JGI IMG/M metagenome (GOLD analysis project Ga0228711, IMG submission 177996) | Root nodule microbial communities from Medicago polymorpha collected in Santa Monica, California, United States - brown nodules | ecosystem: Host-associated > Plants > Roots > Nodule...
TAAAAAGTAATAAAAAAAAAAAAAAATCAAAGCAGTAATTAGTAATTTTAATGTAACATTCATTAGTTTTGTACCATAAAAATTAAAACTTTCTTCAAAAGACATAACTGAAATGATGTAACCATTTAAAAAATAAAAATAAAAATACAATACAAAAAGCACCCAAAAAGACAGTGGTCAATAGACAATGATCCTGCAAAATGCAGAGGAACAATTTAAGGAGATATAAGACATTGTTTGGCATATACTTTAAATGATTATCCGAATGTTTGATCATCTACATGTTTCACAGCTAATAAAAAAAACATGAAAAGTAATAAACCAATTCAAGACACTAAAAAAATAAAAATTAGAAACTTTAAGGATAAAAACACAAATGTTGAAAAATATTTGTATAAGAAAAAGTGCTAAGAATGAAAATAGACAAAAATTTATGCATATATTGTAGAAATTTGATAAAAAAAACTTACCTTGATGAGAATATTTTGCATAAACAGAAGAACTTGAAGGGTCTGAAAGCATGAGAAAGAGAAGTTTCACTGCAAATACTAAAAAAATGGAGGGTTTTTAAGGTGTTGTTTGTATTAGAAAGATACCCAAAAACCAAAAAACAAGGAAGTGCAAGAAACTAGAAAGGGCACAGAAAATGAAGAGAGAAATGGGTTGTTTTTTTGAAAGTTTGAATTAAAGCTGTTATGAACTGAGGGAGGACACTAGCCAGTAGCTAGTGCTCATTTATGAGTTTCAACTTTCAAACTCTGTACAAGAAGAGTACAAAACAAAAAAGGTCATTTTGGGGAAAAAGTTTCTCAATAATTTAATGTCAAACAATACTTTATACGAAATGATTTTATTTTTTTTAAATTTAAATATATTACCCCATGATTTTGATTTAATATATAAAAAGTTATTGGGTTTTGCTAGAAGACAACTTTTATGAAGGTGTTTTTTAACAAGTTATGAGCATATGAATGTGTCTTTTAACAAAGTTATAACTAAAAAGTGAAAATCACACTTTGAGGTGTGAGTTGCTAAAAGACACCTTCATGGGTGGCTTCTAACAAAACCCAAAATTATTTATCTTCTATTTTTTAGGTATTAACACTAAGTTTTTGGGAGAAAGATCTGTTAAAAAATCTAGAGTTCGATCGAGAAGTAAATCAAGTAATAAAAATTTATTTTATTAAAGAATCGAATTTATGTCTTTTTGAACAATTTATCCTTTGATGGAGTAAATCAATTACTTTAGTCCAATTACCTGATTTATATATCTCTATTTAATGATAATACTATGTTTAAAATATTTGTGTTATTTGAATATCAAAATACTCATTGAGATTCTATATGATTATCTCCACCTACATATACTATAATGTGACACAAGTAATAGATACTTGAGTCTCTAAATCTAATAGATATTTGAGTCTCTTAACAATTTGATTTAATGTACGATCTATGACGGATGCGTATAAAAATTGTTTGTTAGACAATATCAGCACTTTGAATGTATTTCAATTGTTTTACATGATTAGTTTATATAGGTGCACAGGAAGAATGTATTTAGTTCAAAAAAAAATCTTTATCTTTTCTTTTTAAGAAAAAAAAACTATCCATCTCTTAAAAATTAGACATTTAAAAAAAAACAAAAACAAAATCACCAGATCCGGACCGCTTCTCCTTCTCTTTTGTGAGTTGCCACAAAAATCCTAGTTTCTTTTCCTTCATCCGTCAAAGAGGGGTGATTTAGGGTCAATATCACCCCTCTAACTCGTTTTTCTCTTTACCTTTTATTGAAATAAGTGATTTTCACATCTATTTCGTTTTTTTCTTTCGTGATTTCGTCGTCTTAGTGCGACGTGTTTTGTTCATTGTCTTTGTGCAGTGTTGTTTGTCTTTCTTGTTTCATTCAGGTATTTGTTCGGTTCAGATTGTTATATCAGCTTAGATCCAGTGCAGATCTGTCGTCATCAACATTGCAGATCCGGAGACATGGATATTCCGGAGACTTCAATATAGTTATATGTGTAGGCTTTTGCACTTTGTCGTTTTATGTTATTAACATGAATGTTGTGAGTTTGTTCGCAGATTCATCCTTTTTGTTTTTTAGCGATGTACTCTATCAATTTGATTGAATGAATATAATTTATTTTTGTCAAAAAAAAACCACCAACATCGTATTTGATATAAAATTTCAATTGCAAACTATCATTTCATTACTAAAATGTCATTTGTTTTTTTGGTGGTGGCCGGGGTTCGAACCTCGAACCTTACATATTTTATGCATTGTTCTTACCGACTGAGTTAAGCTCACGAGAACAACGTTTGTTTAATTTAACTCTTTGTATTAGTCATAAAACAATTAAAGCAATATAACTTTTTATTGAGATTGAAAAGATTAAATTTGATTAACTACAATTAGAATCTTGGTTGAATCAAATTTTGATCTTACTTTAATTACTACTCGGATGAAATCTAAATTAGTAACCATTTTCCATGTAAATCACAGGGTAAATACTACTCCCTCCATATTTTATTACAAGTTATTTTAGAAAAAAAAAATATTTTGATTTTATTACAAGTCGTTTTACAATACTAATACATTATTATTGATTTTTTTCCTATCACATCATGCACTACAACCTTGAAGTTCAAATTTTGACTAAACGATTTACCTATATTTTGACTAAAACATAATTTTTTTCACCAAAAAAAATACGTAATTTTCTAACCATATTTTATAGAGTAAATTATATTTTGATATCAAAATTTTGATGTCAAATACGGTGTCATTAAATTTGTTTATTTTTAAACGCGTGCTGTATTTTTATTTTAATATTGAAGTAACACGGTTCTTTTAAATTTAATGACAAAATATCAAACTATCATTCAATGTCTCTCTCTACAAATAAAATTAAATAATACGACCTTTCAAAAATACTAAAAAATAATACAAGTGTTGCTCTCTTGGAAATCCAACATGTGTTATCTTAATCAACATCACTTGTCTTTTTGTCAGTTTCTTCCACAATTCAAAAACTTGCTATGTGTTTTTATAACATTTTCCTTTTGTTTTATCCCAGCTGTGCGTGCATTGAGCTCTTCGTTTGAAAATTTGGTTCTAATAATTTAATATTCATTGGAGTAGGAAATAATGCAATGTTTGCATATAATAAAGAATGGATTTTGCTTTTGGGTTTGGTTAAACAAGTGTTTGTTGACAAAATCTCTTAACCAAATCATCCATGTGCCTGACATCAGAATTATCTAAGAACAGTTTGGGTTATTATACATAGCAGTATAACATATATAATTAATTATTGATTAACAATTAATTAATTAGAAAACAAAATGTAGGAGTCTGACAAGATGAGTATGAGGAAAACATACATTTGTAGACTTGATTAGGGTTTCACCACTTGTTAGATTAAGGTTTGAGACTTTTACCGTAGCATCAAGCAAAGTCACTAATCATGAGAGAGCGTGTTCCGACAATAACATGATTTATACTATTTGCTTTTGACATTTTTTACTTCCTAGCACCAGAGGTTGTTAACATTCTACATAAAGTTCAAAAGGTCATGCACAACAATGTCATAACTCATAGGTCCATGAATACTGTGTTTACGAGAATTGATTTTGTCATTCAAAAAGCCCAACAACACAGCTTGTTGTTTGTTTGTCTTCTATTTATGTGTAATTAGTCCTTGATATACATATAAATTTGGTTTGAAATTTGAGAGAAAATGAATTGAAACTAATAAAAAAATATCGATTAAATTATCAAATTGATCTCTACACTACCTCAGTCTGTTCAACTTGATCCATAAATTATAGAAATATATTGAATTACTCCTAAACTATTATTTATTCATCAATTAATTTTTTGAGGAATAAACTATTATTTATTAATCAAGTAAGTTAGTTCTTCATTTTCTTTGAAAATAAAAGTGACAATAACAATTCAAAGACTATTTTCATGCATTAAAAGTAGTTTAAGGACTACTTAGTATATATATTTCTATAGTTTAATTTCGGTGGGTTAATTCATACATAATTTTAAATGGACACCTATAAATGGACGATGCGATTGAACCACTCAGATTAATCGATGCTTGAATCAGATACCAAATTTTCAAAAAAATAAAAAGACTAAATTAATGAGAGAGTGATAGTTGAAGTACCAAATTGATGGTTTATTAAAAAAAAATTGGTTTGGTTTTACAATTTTTTCTCACCAAATTGATGAAAAACATTTTGATTTGGTTTGGTTTAATCAGATTGGTAGTTTTAAAATTTAAGAGTTTTTTTTTTAAAAAATCGATTTTTTCAAGCATTATAAATTGTTTATAATTTTAAATAAGTACACAAGGTATGATTAAAAAACATATTAGTACAACATACTTGTTTAGGATAAATCTATTAAAATAGCGTAAAATAAAAGAAATTATAAACATGTAATGCTTTAGTTTGGATTTTAGGTGGTCAGTTTTGAATGACATAAAATTGAGAGTGTTACTTTTCCCACCCTATGCTTTTCCTCCCGCGCCCTATTTTTTTCTCTAAAAATACCTCTAGTCTGGAATATATAATTCGAACATATTCCGGAAAAGAAATTCTGGAAAAATTCGTGGATTTTGACACTTAAACTACCCTGATGGATGTTGATGCCAATGTTGAATGAATGGATTCGGATTACATATTCCGAAAAGTTCTAACAATTTTCGGATTGTGTAATCCAAACAGTGTAAATCACCCCGTTGAAAGTTAACAAATGGGGTGAGAAATGTTGTTTCCGGATTACATATTCTGGAACGTGTAAAAACACTCCGGAATGTATAATCCAAACTGCATCAGCACAGAGGCAGAAGCCATCTGTTTTGGCTGAGCCCCTGTTTTAGAGCATGTAGTCCAACACTTTGGCCTTTGACCATTTGTTCAAACAGGAAATTCAACTTATAACATAACAATTAACGACACAATATAATTTTCAAACATTAATAATACATAAAAATAAAAATTATCCAAGTGTTACATAATTAAAAATCATCCAAAATGTTCAAACATAAACATAAAATACAATACAATCAACCCCTTATCACTACACCGCCACCACCCCTGCCATCACCTCTGCCACCTCTAGCACCTCTACCACCCTCAGTAGCTCCCCACGACGGTAAACCTTCCCATCATGCACCTCCTTCAACACATCCTCCAAATGTTGTCATTCCTCAGACCCTCGCGGAACCACACTACTGGACATCACAGCATAGACATGGTCTCTGATGCGGCAAATCCTTCCGCTAAGTTGTAAGTATCCATGCTATCCATCCTCCTGAGTAGCAAGCGCATCAAGGACCTCACGCTCCGGTGACCTCGGAACCGGTACCGGGATATCAGGAGGAATCATCCGTGGATGAGAATGGAGATAAAACCACTTGATGTATCCATCTACTGCCTCCACGCCATGAACTGCACGATGCCTCAACTGCTCAGGTGTCAGCGCATGATCAAGAGCATGCTGAAAGCGGAGTGATATCTCCGCCAAATTAGTCAGAGGAGGTGCACTCTCAACGGGATGTCTCGGTATGGTCTGAACTCTCCCAAACTGACGAAGAACCCGCTCCGGCAGATATCTCACCATGTGGTCTCCGTATCTGAGCCATCCAGAGTAAAGGCTGACCCGCTCAAATGGACGTGCTTGAAGGTGGTCTCCATATGGGGCCATGACAACGCCGCTTAGATCCAGCTTATCCAGATGGTTTATGTAGTTGTCTGGTGTGCCCAAACCAGACAGTGGTATAAAAAGCATCGCGCGTGGATCCCGCTCTTCTCGATATCTTGCTCAGACATCCTTACTTCCCATGCCTTGGAAGTGCTAATACACCCAAGCCTGCAACAATGACAACCACATATAAATATACAAACAATAAACACTTACATTTAAAAAATCAAAATATAATTTTTAATTTATACCTACAACAAAGTCAGATATTCCGACATCTGACCCCAGTTCCAACGTGCAGCCTTGTTAAGCTCCCTATATAAATGAGCTAGTGCCGCAACTCCCAATGAATAACCAGATCTTGCGTGATCCCCACAAAGTATAGCAAATATATGCGGACAACCTGGTCCCGTATCCTCCGCACCTCCTGAGTCACAGCATGCTCATTCTCCAACGCAAACTGCTCCTTCATACGCTCCTTGAAAATCCTTTGCAAGTAGCCAAATAGGCAATGTACACCTTTGTTCTTCGTCACCTCAACATGAGCTTCACCCGGATCAGACCCTAAGTGCGTCACCATCCACTCCACCACGACGTCCCGTGTGATAGCCTTGTGGGACAGAAGCATGCCATCAATGGGGAGATGCAGCAAACATGACACATCATTAAGTGTCACTGTCATCTCCCCAAACGGAAGGTGGAAACTCGAAGTCTCCTCGTGCCACCTCTCCACAAAGGCACAAATCAGACAGTGGTCAATCATGTTGTAGCTTGTATCCTGAAGCCAACCAAGATCGGTGCCTTGCAAACTATCACGCCACTACCGGGCAACCATGATAGGGATGGTTTCTTTGTCATGCATCACCTCTATCTTCTTTCCGGTCTTGATGCAGTTTAAATTACCACGCCACTGCAAATAATAAAAAAGAATACCTAAACATCAGTTTATACTCATGGCTTCATAAACATAGCAGTTCAACAATTTATTAAAGTAACATTAATAAACATCAGTTTCATGAATATAAACATCATTTTCAGAAAGATTAACAACATATTAAAGTAAGTTTAACATTAATAAATACCTCGCCCTCAGAAGCCTTCTTGGCCACGTGTACCTGGTACATCCACAACCGGCTAGTGTAGTGTGGGCCACTGGGATAGTCATCAAGTGGGTCAGGGTCCACCACATGCTTCTTCCTCGTCCGCCTTCGCTGCGGTCGCGCGTCTTCCATATCATCGTCCATTGCTTGAAGCTCCTCCTCCTCCAATTGCTCCACGTCCATCTCATCATACTCTTGCTCATGCTGCTTCGACTGATGCTCGACATCAGCACGACGTCCTCTAGCACCCCGACGCCTTGGAGGAACAACACCTTCCTTCTCCATCCGTTGGGTACGCTCTCTCCTACCGGAAGCATGCCTTGCCTCCCTTACGTGCCGAGTAGAGGATGAACCTTCTGTAACATGCACACAACACAATCAACACAAACACAGTACAAAACAGACGATGCATACAAATACTGGGCGTTTCCGGAATTTATTTTCCGGATTGCAACAATACAGTCCGGAAAACGAAATCCCGGTTGCATCAGTGGAGAAGAAAAAAAACGGTACAAATTATATGCATTCACAGGGAAATCGAACTAACCTTCCATGTGATGTTTATGAAGGGTTGAAATGTGGTCCGTTTGAGCAAGATTTCACTGTGGTTGGATTTTTTCGGTTCGAAATTTGGGATAGAGGGAGAGAGAGAGTAATTAAAAAATGAAACTGTAAAAATGGGGGTGAACTTCCTTTTATACTTCGAACAATTTGGTAAGTTTTGCAGGGCGCATGAGAAGGGCATAGGATGGAAAAAGTAACACTCTAAAATTGATACTGAATTGATAGATGTTGAGTTTGATTGATTCGGTTCGGCTTTGATGCGAACATGAAAAGAAATTGGCCCAATTTAATTGGTTTTAATCATCATATTTATCGGGTCATTGATTTAGTTTGTACACCCCTTACATGAATGAAATACTATATGCCTTATGTATAAGTATTCAATTTTTTACTCAGGGAAAGTATTCATTTAAATCTACTTTTGGTCCTCCAGTTTTACTAAATAGAAAAAGCTAGTAATATGTAGATGTGGATTGAACCCTCCACTTCTTATCACTACACTTTTAAATCCTCCACCCCGATCATCAAACCAGTTTTGTACTCCTTTTTAATTCCTTTGTTGTTGTTGATTTTTTTTTTATCAAAACAATGAGAGCCTAGCATGGCGTCACCCAAATATATTAGAAAGCAAAGAATATAGTAGAGGGGGACAAGAGTCAAAACTCTCCCCCAAGGTTAAGAGAAATGATAGTATAGAAACCGTAACCAATTTTCAACAAAATCTTCCTTAATTACAATAGGACAATGATCAAACCAAACATAAAAATTGATGAAGGGACCGATGTTTGCAAGTTTGTCATCACAATGGTTTCCTTCACGATATATGTGAGAAACAATGAAAGACATAGATCTAGTAATGGTAATGAAGTTCAACCCTCTATTTTTGATATTCCAAGGAACAATGATGGATGACTTGAAGGCCAAAGCAACAAGTTTAGATTTAGTTTCCAATAGGGGTGTGTTAGTTTATATGACAATATGGGAAGTGTGCTAGAGGGAGGGGGGTGAATATCCTTTTTTGATTTCAAAAGATTTTGCGAAAGCGAGAGTTAAAATCGTTTATAACTATTGAATCGTGCTTGATAATGATGATAAAAGTAAGGAAATAAAAGTAAACAAAGATTCAAATATGAATTAAGAAGTTCAATATGAATCTTATAAGATAATTCAACAATCATTACACACATTGAAATTGCAAAACTAAACTATCTCAAACCAAACCTATTAAGAATAAATCACACTAACAACTAATGAATATAAGGTATATGAAGAAATTGTTTGAAATTGTGAGAAAATTGAATTGAGAAATCACTATTGGGCTTCCGTAAGCCCATTAACCCATTTATCCTTTTGCTAACCAATTAGTGTTATTTGCTAAATGAACCCATCTCATAAGACTTACTTTTATTTCTCCTTTTGACCGTTCTATTTTGTGTGACCCTATAGGTTCTTGTCACATTGACAATAATATTAAATCTTATATTTAATATTGTAAACTGTGAGTGGTATCTAGCAACACATCACAGCTACCCAAGTGACAAGAATGTTAAGTGATCAAACGAAACCTTTTCCATGATAATGTTCATGTGTACAATTACTCCTTTGTCCTCATATCTAAATTGATCACAAGGCATAGATTTTGTCACCCTTATATAGATCAATATTTATATTTCCTGATCCCGAAATATACTAAATAATGAATAAGCCCAATATCTCATATTGACTTAATTCGACATGGCTATGTAATTTTACAGTCATATTTCATCAAGAGGCCTAAAGATATATATTCTGTTATGAAGGAGGGACAAATCTCATCTAGGACACTCGTGTCCCTCAACATGATTCGTCAAGTGCCCATTAACCAACGTTATGGTTATCCTGTTACAAACATCGTTTGAATGACAATAAAACACTTGAGTCCACATCTAGGGATCATACTGGTTTCAGGTCTAAGAGTGGTATACACCATTATCCTTGTGAGAATATCTTACGACACTTTCATAACATACTATGTAGTATTCTCACGGTGGGTCAATCCAGTATAAATATTACTCCTAATATTTATACCTATGTATAAACTTAATATCTCACATCCATGACCCATGGGATGTGATCATCAGTCTACAAACATAATAGTCTTTGTGCTTTATTATTATCTCAATTTATATTAATGTTTGACTACAAATATCTACAAATATATATATTTAAGAATAACGTTCGTTATGTTAATGTAATCTCATGATTAAGTCACACTTAATATTCCATTACACAAACTATCTATTCTAGAGACTTTATTAATCTTACAATAATTATAATAAAGAATGCCATATATTATTTAATAATAAAAGTCATGATAGATAACATAAGTTTAACATAAATTATTGGTCTCTAGGGCTTACAACAACAATCTCAACATCTTATTAGTACAATATTGGTTTGAGATAGCCTTTCCCAAGTTTTCTAATTTGTGAATAGTGTGAGTGAGCCTCATTTGCATGGAGGATACGGTTTCACCATCCTCCATGTGAAAGAGATCATATTGTTGGATGAGGGTATTGAATTTTGATTTCTTAACGTCCTCGGTACCTTCATGGAGGGTTTCCAAGGCGTACCACATTGCCTTAGCAGTCTTAAAATGTGAGACCGAGAGATACTCGTTTACGTCGAGGACGAAAATGGGTATATTCCTTGCTCTCAAATCGTATTGGGCCTTTTTCTTATCATCATCGCTCTAATTGGCCTTAGGCTTGTTTTGCATGACACCGTCAACATCGACTTGCGAGTCAATGCGCTTGTTGAGAACGACATCCCAAAAATCCATATATATCGATTGAATGTGAACACTCATACACTCTTTCCAATAATCATAATTTTCACCATAAAAAATAGGAGCTCTATTGTAAGCCCCATTAGGCTATTTGTCCGTCATGTCGACTCTTTCAGTAATTTACCGTTAGTGAAGAGAACTAGGCTCTTGATGCCACTTGTTAGTCTATATGACGATACAAGAAGTGCGCTACGGGGGAGGGTGAATAGAATTTTTCAATTTCAAAATATTTTTGGAAAGCGTGAGTTAAAATCGTTTATGACTATTCAATCGTGTTTGATAATGATGATAAGAGTAAGACAATCAAAGTAAATAAAGACTCAAATATGAATTGACAAGTTCAATATGAATCTTAAAATACAATTCAACAATCAATACAAACATTCAAATTACAAAACTAAACTATCTCAAACCAAACCTATTAACAATAAATTACACTAATAACTAATGAACACAAGGTATATGAAGCAATTGTTTGAAGTTTACTTTCAACTTTGATTGTGATAAAATTGAATTGAGAAAATATCAATTGATGAAATTGGTATTAGGTTTTTTAAAATAGTAAACTCATAATCAACTTATGCTAACTTCATACAATGAATTCATTCAATTATAATGCTGAAATTTTAAAGGATATGGAAGATAAGAACACCGAGATTTATAGAAGTTCTCCCTTTTCGTCCTCGCTAGGGGTACACCATCTTTTCGTGATAGAAAACACCTCTATCGCGGTCTTCCACTATGATTAATAATGTAGACAAATGTATGATTACAAAGATTCATTCGATTCTCTAATTTTCTATGCTAAGAAATCACACAAGATCCAATCTTCAAGACCTCTTGAAATTGGATACCCACAAGATGTTCGAATTGTTGAGTCTATTTGCAAATTGTTTCAATAATCAAAAAGTGTGTGGCTATGACTATGTATATATAAGTGTGAGTGAAAAGAGTTAATTTTAGTCAACAAATAACGTGCTCGAATCGATTCAACAAAAGTTTGATACGATTAAATAGTGTAGAAAGGGAAATATGGAAAGCATGAAGATTGTTACGATTCACATGAACATTGATACAATTCAGACAATTTCCAGATGAACAGCGAATCGATTCAAACTTCCAAAGGTTGATATGTTTGAGTCGTATCATAAGTTCCCATATGAAGATTGATATGAATCAAAAAATACTGATCCGTATCAATCAGGCCAAAAACATGGTCAGAGGGGTCAAATGAATCGTCTCAGGCCAAGTATGGGGGAGTTTTTGTCTTGGAATAAACACCAAAAAAACATATGAACCTGAATCACCTAGTGTAGCATCATCAATGTTAAAAAGGAGGTTGACAAATTTTTTTTTTCCTGATACATACAAATGATTTCTTTAATTTGGGGAGCCTTTCATATTAAGGCTTTGATCACCACAAAATATCTGATTGATTTATTAGTTGTCTAACTTGTATGATTTCCTAATAGAGACACAATAGAAATATTCATGGGTTGGAAGACTTGCAAGGAATGAAAGAGTTTATGAACCTCTTTTTATTTCCATAAAACCATATAATTTTGAAGATGTTGATGATAGTAGACAACACAACAACATTGCAATAAGGCGCTAATTTTTGTTGCAAGCTCTTCCATATGTTTTGGTTTATCTTGATGTTTATTATTTCATCCTCTTCTTTATTGAATCCCATGAAGTTTAATTGGAGATAAATATTTGTCTGTTGGTTTGTTTATTTATTTTATAGATAGATTTATGTGTTGGTGTTAATGTTTAGTTTGAGTTTTTGGTCTGGTTGTTGTCCAACAATTTCAACAAGGGTCCAAAACCGAAAACAATAATATTTTATCCTTCGTAATATCCACTCATCTTACTTCTTTAATAGACAAAAATTGTTTTTTTTTTTAAAAGAAGACAAAAGTTGTTCTTTACATAAGATTTAAATAGAGGATATAAGTATTTGTGAAAAAGTATGAATTGGAGACAAGGGCTTTTCAATTAATGAAATAATTTCAACACAATCAATCTATTTATTATTGATTACAAATAAATTAATTAAAAAATATCTTTTATATTATAAATTACGTTATTGGAACCAATAAGTTTTCCTCTATTAAATACGTGTTTGCTTTATAATTACTCAAATCAATTCTATCTCTAATTAAACCATATAAAAATATCAATAATTAATACCCCATAGTTAAAAAAAGAAGAATACAATCTAAATAATATTTTTTTGCTACCTTATTTCATTTCATTATCATTTTCTTAGAATACACTATACTTACATTTGCACGTGAAATTAATACACACCATACAATTTTCCTGACTACACTGACGCTTTATACAATCTTCGTTAGTAATACATCCATCAAATGCTGTAATGAAAAAAAGAGAATAAACAAATGTTGCTAAAATGAGAAAAAGGATTGAACATAAAAGCCGAAGTTAAGAAGAAAAATTGAAGGGCAAATAATTTGCTTACCGTCAACGTTTCTTGCAGCAAGAAATAGGGAAAGAAAGAGAAACATAGCATAAACAAATTTCAGAATTGCACCCATGTTTTCCAACTTTTTTTATGTAACAAATAGAATAAGATTTGATCAATTTATAAGGTGTAAAGCTAGCTATCTCCTAATATAAAATAAAAAAATCGCACTTATAACTTGTCAAATATCTCTTCCAAAAATAAGAATCATTATTTAATGTCTCTTAAGTAAATCATAGGAATTCATAATTTTTACATAAATATATATATATTTTTTTTTTTTTGAAGAAATTAAAATGGAATATATATTAACAACGGGGTAGGCCGAACCTCAGCACAAGGTGTACTAGAGGCGCCAACCCGGCAAAACACAGTAACAACAATGTATCATAGAGTATAAATACAAAAAGGTCAATCGATACCCACAGTAAAACGGGTTCGACCACCAGGTTTGTGTACCGTGCACAAAAGTGATATTATTGGCCTTAAGCCACCACAAGGAGTGATATTTTGCTTTATCTAGTAACTGGTCTATGGATGTTTCAGTGTTATTGAACAATCTGCTATTTCGTTCATTCCACACCAGCCAAACGCACAGAAGCCATAGTAATTGAAGGAAAGAACGACGAGCCTTTGTGTAACCTGAGTAATGTATAAATTGTTGAATATGATCGGGGAGATTGTCTGTATCCGCACCACTTACGCCAATCCAAGATCGAATATGCTGCCAGATGGCACCAAAAACGTGACAATGAAGGAACAAATGGGATGTGGTCTCCTCTTTCCCGCACCCCGACACGCACCTAGTGTCTGTGACCTGAGCAATACCGTGCCGTTGAAGATTGATTTTAGTTGGTAACCTATCCTGCAGAAGCCGCCATGCAACAATGGATACTTTGTGAGGGACCTGCTTATGCCAGGCAAGATTTGCTGTCGCATCCGGAGGGGGGGCAGCCGTGTGTGTCAGCGCATGATACGCATCTCGAACCTTGTAACCTTTGTAACACCCTATTTCCCGACGATTGTTATTAAATAATAGGAATAAATTTAATAATTAGGATGTTACAAAACTTCACATGATATCACACAATGGCATATATTTTCCTTTTAAATAATAATTTCAA
>Ga0228711_1008923_pt1 | contig 13823 bp, 6 predicted proteins | sample MedpolnodulmetaG_2_FD_177996 | JGI IMG/M metagenome (GOLD analysis project Ga0228711, IMG submission 177996) | Root nodule microbial communities from Medicago polymorpha collected in Santa Monica, California, United States - brown nodules | ecosystem: Host-associated > Plants > Roots > Nodule...
CCTTGTTAAGCCGGAGGGTAAGCTGAAAATTTAGGCTTATTAAAATATGACATAAGCAGCTTATGAAACTATGATAAGCTATTTTTATTTATTTACCCAAACACCTTTAAAAAGGCTTATGGGAGTAGATAAGCCCACGTAAGCTCAAAATAAGCCAATCCAAACGGGGCCAAAGTAGCTTATTCAAAACAGCTTATTTTATGCAAAACTTATTATTCAAAACAACTTATTTTAGAACTTATTTTAAGAAAAACAACTTATTTTAAAAAACAGCTTATTTTTGCAAAACAACTTATTTTATGCAAAACTTCTTATTTGAAAAAACAGCTTATTCAAAATAGCTTATTTTAAAACAACTTATTTTATGCAAAACAACTTTTTTTTAAAAATAGTTTATTTTTGCAAAACAGCTTATTTTTAAAAATAGCTTATTCAAAAAAGCTTTTGTATACATTATAGTCATTTTCAATTAGTGTGATCCGTTTGATTTTAAAAATAACCTTTTTTTTTATAAGCTGAACCCTTAAAGATAGGGTTAATTAAGTTTTTAGTCCTTATAAATATTCACAGTTTTGTTTTTAATCCCTACAAAATAAAATCACAATTTTTAGTCCCTGTTACATTTTCCTTAAGCATTTTAGGGACCAAAAATGTTGATGAAATTTTTTGACAGGGACCAAAAATGCTGATGGAAAAATTTATAAGGACTAAAAATGCTGATGGAAATTTTATAGGGACTAAAAAATGTGATTTTATTTTGTGAAGACTAAAAATAAAATTTTAAATATTTATAGGGACCATTTACTTAATTAACCCTTAAAATGTGGTAGGATTATATGTTTCCTTTTAATGTTTATTTGGTTTGCATTCAATAGGATGCAAGACACTGATTAGTTTGTTAATTTTACACATGCCAAGTTTGGAATGAGATTTTCTAGTAAGCACTATGTAAAGAAGCATGGTAGAATCCAACAAGGACAAATTGAGATAGATTGTTTATTTGGAATTGTAGAACGCGAAAAGTTGATTACATTGAGTATACGATATACTTAATACTGTGATCCTAATTAAGCTAACCAATTTTAACTAACTTGTAACTGTTCCCAATAAACTTATTACAACCTTCAACAAACTTCTACTTAGTCTAACACACTGAGATCAATAAGACATGACTCATGAGATATGGAAATGTAATATTTCATATGCTTCTGTAGAGATTTAATATTTTCTTCAAATACTATATGCCTATATAATACACTTTTCGAACACACACATTTTGTATTTAGTTTTAAAATCAAATGGATCACACTAACTGAAAATGGATGTAGTATATACTAAAACAAGTTTTTTTAGCTTATACAGTACTAGCTATTCAACACATTTTGTATTTCAGCAATAAGCTCTTTTTTTAAAAATAAGTTGTTTTCATAAAACAAGTTGTTTTGAATAAGCTGTTTTAAAATAAGTTGTTTTGAATAAGATGTTTTATAAAATAAGTTGTTTTTAAAATAGATATGGTTAATGGTTCGGTTCGGTTCGGTTCGAATAATTGTGGTTACTAACGGTTCAGTTCGGTTAGTGAATTGTTATCAAAATAATGGTTCGGTTCGAGAATTGGTTAAATGGTTCAGTTAATTTTGATATGGTTCGGTTCGGTTAACCGGTTCGAATTGGGTTTTGGTTATTTTTGCCCACCCCTACTCATATGGATATCACATCAACGTCTTTTGTGATTCAAACAAAAAAACTACTTTAGGTGTTTGTCTTATCTTCCACTAAATTATTTTATTCTATTTTAGTTGATTTTTTCTCTCAATACAACTCCTCTCGTTGAACACTATTTAGGCGACTATTGGTTCTTCCTAGCGAATGACAGATATGATGAATGATTGTAGTATGAATCGTTGGACTTGATACCATATTATATTTATCTGTATAATAATCCTGATTCATCTTGACAAAAGTGGTTTGTAGGTGATCAGTGTCGCTTTTTATAATGTCTTCTTAAACGTTGTCACTTTTTAAAATAGTACTTAGATTTTTTTCACAATAATCGTCGACAACATGATGAACTCTAAGAATCCAGGAAAGAAAGAATGTTTAAGAACATAACAACAAAAATAAAGAATGAGTGCCTTAAAATTTTGGATAAAAATATTATGCCCAATTCATCGGTGTAATTGCTCAAAACTTAATATGATGATACTTTGGACTCCTCACAATCTATCATCATGGACATAGACACTGCCCACGACATTTTCATCGTGGATAGTGGCAATATTTCTTGGAGTGTTGATCAAGAATTGTTCCAGCCAATCTTTTAACTTGAATTATTAACCACTTGATTGTTAGTATAATTCAACTAACTACATAATTTTGAAAACATCAAACCTAAACGATTTTATTTAAAATATGAAGGAAAGAAAAAGCGACGAAACCTTCAAGTAAATAAATGAATTAAGAGAAATGCTAACCAGTGTCATGAGAGCTTTGAACACTTATTAACAAACCTGTAGAGGAATTTTAGTTTAGGAATGGTGTATTCAACACATTAAAACTTTAAAAAATAAAAAAAAAGTAATTTTTTCTATAAAAAAATTAGGATCAATTATTTACATTTTTTATGCACGGAAAAGGGTAAAAGGCTCCACCACATTCCACTTGATTGGTAAGTAATAATGTATAGACTAGTTCTCATTTTGACCACCAAAGACATAACAAAAAGAAAAGGAATGAAAATTAGAATCGAAGAATTTGTAAAAGAAACTTCTCATAGCGACAGACGCACATAAACTCTGAATAATACATACATGAAATCTCTAAGCACATGTTTAGCTAGAAAACATGACATGTAAGCAAAAAATTAGAAAGAGAAGATCACAAAAGAAGAGATTTGTCACTTTGATGCATTTGATTGAACACTTTTCGTTTGCCATCGGGCCATACAATTGCATTGGATCTATAACTAAGTTTGCCTTTATATATTCCATTTTGCTATCTCTTCCGGCACACCTTGTGTTAGGGGATAGTCAGTTGGTCTAATATATTTCATTTTGATTTCTTTAGAACTTTATATATTTTGCTTAATAGTTCACATTTATCATCTCAGAATAAATATGGTTTAATACAAACAGTTATGCATCAAACTAAATAATTTAACCAAGAGTTTTTTTTTTGTGATTTATACATTGAATTGATCAATATTTTAGTTGGATTAAATCTCTTTGAACAAAAAGAATAGGGTCGAACTGATGTTCAACCTAGTTGTAAAAGATCAAGAATCGACCATAGTTGAACCAAGCGGCAGATTGGTCGGTTTTTGGTTCAACCGTTGAATCGGCATATCCAATTTAATTTTCAATGTTAAATTAATTTAGATGTCATTCACAGAAGCAAGCTCATGGGATGAGAGAGCCTAATCAAACATAAACACACCGTAGAACCCAAGAACCTTGACAATGTGAATCTTAAATACAACTTCAACATCCACTCTCACGTCTAGTGCGAGCCTGAGTTTACGTATCCTACAAAGTAATGCTCTTATACCATGTTAAATTGATTTTTATCTCAATCTCAAATAATAAGGGTACCCAAAAAAAAAAAAAAAAAAAAAGCAACTTCAATAATAATGGGTACATAAAAAAACACAAAGTTATATATCATCAATGTCTCTCACTATATATATATCTATATCAGTTCTAAACTTTGTCTCCCCTGCACATCTTCCAAAACCTGTATCACATTTATTTTCTATTCCCTTAATCCTTACTTTTTTTTTCTTTCTAAAAAGGTAATGCTGATTTCATGTAAAGAATAATAGCTAGCTTATATTAGACACTATCCATGTAGTATAATGTGTGAGCATTTCATTTCATAATTTTGTGATCTTTAAGTCTCTTAACTTAGGAAAAGAAGCAATGACTAGGAAATGTTTCATGTTGTTTTTTGCTTTTATTGTTCTACTTGGTTTGTTATCTCCAACTTCAGCTACACCACCACCTGCAAGTAAGTGTGAAACAACCTCTAAACTCTTATGAATATTTTTATTTTTATATTTTACTATATAGTATTAATTAAATTCATATGTGACATGCAGAAATTGTTACTGGAGTTGTTTCAAATGTTGTTTCTTCTCTTCTTAAATGGATATGGTCACTAAAATCCAAACCAAAAGTAAAAGTACCAGGTAAAGATTTTACAAGTAGAAAAATCAAAATCAATAACAAAAAAATTGTTAGAATTCCCCGTCACAAAATTTAGCGAGGGAACCAGTGACAGATTTCACTAAATTTTCATCACTAATTTTTTTTTTCTTCTAGTATCTTCCATTGAGTTTATAATTTTCTAGTTACTATATTAATGTGCTAACATTGATCTAATTTCATGACAAAATAATTTTTCAGTGCAACATAGTCGATCCATGGTGAAATTTGAGAGTGGTTACAATGTAGAAACAATATTTGATGGAAGTAAGCTTGGAATTGAGCCACACTCAATTGAAATATCTTCAGATGGTGAATATTTGGTTCTGGATTCTGAGAACAGTAACATCTACAAGATCTCAAGCCCAATATCAAGATGTAAATTTCCTTTGCTGAAATTTTCTAAGTTTCATATATCTTTTTTAGGCTTAATATTTTTCAGTCCTTATAATATACATTCGTTTATCACTATATAAAATCTTGCATATTGATCTCAAATGTTACAATGACTAAAACCAAATAACAAGGATGAGATAATCTCTTATGTATTTTAGGGACTAAAGTGACAATAAATTTTTATAGGGGGGTTAAATTTATTTAAGCCTACCTTTTATTCAAATTTCCATTCTTTCGTTGTTGCTCTTTGTTGGCATATTGATTTTAATTTAAGATTATCATTAAGTTCTTTAGTATTATGGCTTTATTACTTTGCTTCACTATACAAATATACTAGATTCAAAATTCAAGTGTGTCCTTTAAGAATGTTTGATGTTTCAGTTATACCTTGTACATATGACTTTGCTTCATGCCCGGGAAATCTTTTGATTCTGCTAAGCTTGTTGCAATAAACTTTTGTTAAGCTCAAGGTTCCACTTTATAAGTTACAACATTCCTTTAGTCACAAATTAAAAAATATATAAAGTATAACATGGAATATCTACATGGTATTTTTTTTCTTTTTTGCAATCATTAGAGGAACATTAAAGTACTAATCAAAAGAAAAATAAAGAAAGGAATATCTATAGACAATTAGTTTAAACACTAGTTTGACTTCTTTACCCCACTATGGTCCCTTTTACTTTTCTTTTTGGTACTTCTTGCTACTTGGTATAAATTTCACGTACATAATCATATTGTAATTATTATTTATCTTTGAGTTTCTTAAAGAAATTATGAAATATCATATGGAAGTTGGAATATAACTAACAATCATAGAGTGAAGACAAAATCTGACTAAGTGGTTAAACTCGAATGATTAATGAATTTTAGTTAAAGATGAATCATTTGAGAGAATCCAGATTTAAAATCTGGCGTGAAAAATTCTTAACCAGACTTTACTTACGTCTTAGTTGAATTTCGGATTACTAGAATCCATTTTCGAAAGTGATATTCAATTCCAACCTCAAAATGATATTCCTAGTTTCTTTATTGATATATGATTGGTAATTTGTAAATAAAATCTTAATTAGTTTGAGATTTTGTCTTCTTTGAGTTCCCTCTAGAAATTTTTCCATTATGTTTCATTTTTGTTTGGTTTTACTATAATGCATGTATGAACAACAGATAGCAAACCAAAACTGCTTGCTGGATCTTCTGAGGGATATATTGGACACATAGATGGAAGGCCTAGAGATGCAAGACTGAACCACCCTAAAGGGCTTACAGTTGATGACAGTGGCAATATTTACATTGCAGACACATTGAATATGGCCATCAGAAAGATCAGTGATGAAGGTATTGCATGGAAAGCATATTTGACTTTAATTTATTTTTCGTTATAGAAATAGTTATATAAGCACTTATATGATAAACGTTCGATTAAATTGTTTATCGGAGCATAACCCTAAACTTTATGACATGCTTTCTGTATAGGGGTAACAACCATTGCAGGTGGAGGAAAAAGAGGCCAATTAGGAGGCCATGTTGATGGTCCAAGTGAGGATGCAAAGTTTTCAAATGATTTTGATGTAATTTATGCTAGAAGTAGTTGCTCTCTTTTGGTTGTGGATAGAGGAAATCAAGCAATTAGAGAGATACAACTCAATCAAGATGATTGCATTACTAGTACTACTACTACTACTAATGATGAGTATGAGTATGACAATAGTTTCCCCTTAGGTATGATATGATCCACATTTTATCTTATCCTTAGTATTTATTTTCATTTGTTTGTTATTTTATAGGTGCATGCTAATCTAAAATGTGTGTGCAAATAATAACATTACAGGAATAGCTGCTCTTGTTTCTGCTGGATTTTTTGGTTATATGTTAGCATTACTTAAGAGGAGGGTGACAGATATGTTTTCATCTTCAGATGTAAGTTTCTATCTTCTATACAATGATGTCCTATCTTAGTGACAATTTGGAAAACTTATGCTTTCAAAACTATGATTTTGAGGGATCGGAAATATCGATGTTGCACAAAAGATAAGCTCTCAAATGAGTTTGTAAAATATGACATGTCTCACCTTACGGTTTTATAAGAATGAGTTTGGTCTAATATAAAAACATAATAAGTATCAAACTTTATCCGTTCGAGATATCTAATGAGTTGTAAATTTCTTCCGTGTCGAATTTTAAAAAAAAACAATATTAAGGATTCTAAATTAGTGGTCGTGGTAACGGTTGCAGTGATGCCGCAATCCTTAATATTGCGAAGAATTATAATCAAATGTGGTTGATGCAACCTCAAAAGCGGCTGCGTTGTAATTTTGGCAACGTAAAAAATTGTTATGTTGCGGCCTATATCGCTACCTTGAGTTCTAAACATGTTAGAGCATATAACCTAAAATTTCATAATCTTGTTTCATTTTCAGGATTCAAGGGCACATATAAGAACAAAAGGAACACCATTTGCATCACAACAAAGGCCTCCTCCCAAATCAGTTAGGCCTCCTTTAATCCCAAATGAAGATGAATTTGAGAAACATGATGAAGGCTTCTTTGTTTCTCTTGGAAGGCTTTTAGTGAACTCAAGTTCATGCATGGGTGAAATCTTTTTGAGCTTGTTCTTAGGATCCAAAAGAAAACCAATTTCATATCATCAATACCAACATCAACAACAATATCACTATGCAAATAGACAACATTCCAATTCATGGCCAATGCAAGAAAGTTTTGTGATTCCGGACGGAGACGAACCACCTCCTAATATGGAAACAAAAACACCTACACAAAGGAAAACATACCCTTACACAAATAAGGAATTGGAAATGTTAGAAAAAACAAGAGATAACGGTTTCTATGAAACAAATATTTTTCCTCCGCCTGTGCCGATAAATAGACAAACAGAAAGTACAATTTCAAAGCACAATCGTGCATACTTGAACATGTTAGACAAAACTTATGAACATGAACAACTACAACATCATCATCATCATCATCAAGAACAACAACAACATCAAAATCATCATCAACAACCACAACATTCGAAGGTGCAAAGTCATTATTCTTCGACTACTCCGTCGAGTTACTATGAGAAGAATTGTGAAACAAATGAGATTGTATTTGGTGCAGTTCAAGAACATGATGGAAGACGTGAGGCTATGGTGATAAAGGCTGTTGATTATGGTGATCCAAAATTCAGTCACCATAATATTCGTCCTAGGTTAAATTATGTTGGTTATTCTCATAATTATTGAAGATTAGTGTGTTGATTTTGTAGCATCAAAGTTCATTAAGTGATAGTGGTACTTTTGCTTTATATTATCTATCAGAGAATGTAGCAGTATTAAAACTCTTGAATGAGAAATTGAGAAGGTTTGTTTTTGTAGTTCTATCTAATTCGAAAAATTAATCATCGTAGCTGCGTGCATAAATATTAAATGTATACCTAAACAAGAATATTCTACCTAAGTACGACACTCATTTCTACTTACAAAAAGAGGACAAAATTTCTTAGTAAATATTGTAAATTAGGGGAGTATTAATGCTTATGAGTAATCTTCATTGAAATTGTTTGCATGTTGAAATATGATCAGATGAATTATTAAGAAAAAAAGGAAAAAGCAAAAAGAAAAGTGGGAATTGTGAGGGAATTGTAGTATTGCCTTTATTTTGAAGTGGCAAATCAAAAAGCAAAGAATAATTTAAAGAAAAATTAAAAGAGCACAATGTGTATACATGATGATTTTTCAATAAAATTGTGAGTGATAAAAAATGTTTGCTACTATTTCCTTAAAAAAAGTGTAGTACGATTAAATTTCCAACAAAGCCAGAGAAGCAACAATGAAAGTGAAAAATAAAAAATATATGATTATGCTTCATGTGTGTCATTGTATTTTTGTTGCTGCAACATTTTCATTTTCGATACACTTTTGGATAGAAATATGAAACTTAATAAAGTGCTTTACGATGACTATGAAATGTCTAACTATTAATTCTGTTCTTTTAGGTTAACTCTTTATATTAGTTTAACTGGGTTTTTTAGTCTTGAATTTTTCATTAATTCTCTCATTTAAGTTTGTCGTCCTTCTTATCATTATGGTTAAGAAAGTGACTTAATCGATGTTGGTTTAAAAATACAATGAAAATATAATATTTGTGAATCAAAATTCGAAACTCAACTCATATTTCTTTTAAACTTTATTTTTATCAAAACGACACTGATGAAGTTAAAATTTTGACCATAAGAATGGAAGAATATTAAACTGCTCGTGAGAGTCACCCTCAATATTCGTTAGACCTAATTGAATATTATTTTTTGAATAAACTAAAATGAAATTAAATTAACAACAGAAAAAGCAAACTCTTCGACACAAGACGTGCTAAACATATGCTTAAAAGTTCAATATTGAATAATTTTTAAATAATAATCTAACATGGAATTACTTATCAAAGTGGTCTATCATAATGTGGTGACCAAAAAAGAAAAGTGGTCTATCATAGAATCCATTTAAAAATATTCTTTGGTCAACAGAACCATTTAAATTATTCCTACGATTCTATAGTAAGATGCAATTTAAGGAAAATAATTTGTATAAATGAGTAGGTAGGTATTTGTACCTAATCAATAATTAGCCGTATTAGGCTGGAGTAATATTTTAACAACTTACCACATATATTCTTGTAGGAAAGTAACACGTCACAAATGTACACTTTTTCTTTCAAAAAAAAAATGTACATTTTGGATTTTGTGTGCTAATTCACATTATTTATTGGTCTTATTGAAATCACAGCTGTGCATGGCTACTAAAGTATGTAAACCACCAACCCTTGTAAGCTAATCTAATGATTAATCAGTGATATTCTAGTTTACTTAAGTTTTGTTTTTGACCAATTATTTAGTTGATATGATTAATCATAGATTCTGTCCAAAAAAAAAATCAATCACAGATGAAATCACAGCTGTGCATGGCTACAAATGAATATTCTCACTTAACTAGTAGTGTTTGCAAATACACCAACTTTTTTTTTTAAAAAAAAAAAATGTATCATCCACGCATAACTTTGAAAACTAACACTCTTAAGATAAGATAAAGTAGTTGAAATTTTCATCGATAAGAAATCAAACCCTATACTAAATGATTAAAGGAACCAAATACCTACCATTTGTTTCACATTATTTATCTATATAAAAACCCGATTAATATACTTTAAAACGTCTATTACAAATAATGAATGTGTAATTTTTCTATTCTCTTGGATATTAATTAATATACTGTTCATTTTTGAAAGAAAAAATCTAAAATCTGACATGAGTGATTTTCACAAAAGAATTTTCAACACTCATTTAATAATTTTTTTATTTTAGTATATATTAAAAACATTACGAATAAAAAATATATTTTATTTATTTTTAATTAATATTCATTATTTTCCCTCATAATTTCTATATTTTTTAAATGTATTACCAATTTTGATTATGTGGGTAAAATTTTTTAAAAAAACCAATAATTATTTGGACAATTTCTTAGTCTGATTGTGCTTACCTTCTGACCGAACTCTGGATATTACTAGAGTCTCTTTTTCATAAGAAGTTTAAAACGGAAATTTTTTCTTTGAAATAGTCTATTTAACACATTGATATTTATAAAAATAAACAACTTTTTTTCTAACAAAACTTATTGATTATGTTCTCCTTTGAATCTTTCATCAGTGCACTTACGGCACTTGTTGTTGCACCCATACCCCATTTAAAGTAATAAGAAATGAAATTTTTACAACTATTTTATGATAATTTTCTCTCTTATTTTTACTTTATCTCTATATTGATTTTGGTTTTCGAGTTAATACCTAATTTTTCTTTTTAAAATTATGGTTGTTTTATAGTTTGTCAACTAAATAGTTGTTCAAATAACACACCTCTAAATTATTACTCACTTTACTTTTTATTCTTTAAATTATCTTTCTCATACTCCCTTTGTCCCATGTTAAGTGACACAGTTGACCTTGTCACACATATCAAGTTTTGATCTTAAATAACTTTCATAATCTATAAGAAAAAATTATAAAATTTTGATATTTTAAAAATATTCATCAAGACGAATATAATGACATCTTATATAATATTATTTATTTTTGTGTATTAGTAGAAAAATACGGTGAAAATATGTTAGGTCAATAGTACATATTTTCAAACATGTCATCTATTGTAGGACGGATGGAGTATTTATCAAGGATAATTTTATAAAACAACTTATAATATATTTTTCCTAAACAAGATTGTTTACATTTTTTAATGTGTGTAAAATGCCTAAATTTAAACATCAGGGGATGGAGTATAATATATACTTTGCCACTAAGAAAAGGGTTAAATATGTTTTTGGTCCCTATAAATATACCAATTTTTCGTTTTAGTCCCTCTAAAATTTTCAATCTTTACTTTTGGTCCCTTGTTTAAAGTAAACTCATATGTAGAATTCATATTTTTAAATAAAATTTTGCAGAAAAATGTATAATATTATAAGGATCTCTCCCAAAAAATTTAGAACTGTTTACCAAAACATGAATTAAATATGAATTTTTATATTTTTTGCGGTAAAACATTTATATTTAATTCATGTTTTGTTAAAAAATTCTAATTTTTTTTTTGGAGTGATTTTTACAATATTCCATAAATTTCTGCTCAATATCATTAAAAAATACAAAAATTTACTTAAAAATAGGGACCAAAAGTAGTGATTGAAAATTTTATAGGGACTAAAAATTGAAGGAAAATTTTAGAGGACTAAAACGAAAAATTGATATATTTATAGGGACTAAAAACATATTTAACCCTAAAGAAAAAAATGCATAGTTATTACGCGTTTTAGAAAGATACAAACTCGTTATTAGTTAGATAAACACACTAATCACGTTGTAAAAAAACAAAACACACTAAATACAGACCTTTTACTAAACGGTAATTAAGTAAAAATTTGTTACACTCGAACAGTCATAACCGCCACCACTATATATATACCCTCCCAAACCCAAACGTAACGAAGAAGAAGAGAAACCAAGAGAGAAAATTACCAAACTAACCGTATCTCTCTTCTTCTCCAACCAAAATGTCACCGTCACCATCACCGGCGCCGATAACAAAAACCACCACAACCGACGCCGTCAACGACGAAGACATGCAGGAAACCGCATTCGCGAAGAGAGGATGCATCTGTTTTCCAATTCCATGTTTCTCATCAGAAACATCATCACCGTCATGGTGGGAACGGATGCAGATACAATCACCGGAGAAGAATCATCATCATCAATGGTGGTTTCGTGGATGGATGAAGGTACGTGAATTGTCAGAGATTGTTGCTGGACCGAAATGGAAAACTTTCATTCGTCGATTCGGTAAGAATCGGAATTGTTACGTTAGACAAGGTACGTTGAGTTATGATCCGTCGAGTTATGCTTTGAATTTCGATGATGGCGCTACCGGAGAAGACGGTTGTGTTTACGGTTACGGTGGTTTTTCTGCGAAATATGCGGCGGTTCTGGTGACGGAGAAATCGTCAATGGATTTAAAGAAAGAAGCGCCGGTGATCACGTGAATTTCACGTGCGGTGAATTGAATGAATCTTCGTTTTCATCGCATTATTAGTTATTGAAATTAGGTTTTTGTTTTTGTTGTGTAATTTTTTTATTTTTGTAATTTGATGCACATTGCATTGAGAAAAAAAAAATTGGGAGAAATTAGAATAAGCTTTGGAGTTTGTAAAATCTTACTGAAGTATTTCATTACAGTTAGGAATTAGGTTGATAGCATGAAGAAGGTGGCAAATGAATATGTAAATAAAAAAAATGATTTGATTGATATATATTAGAGATTTAAAGAAACATATGAATGATATGATTAACTAATAGGAATTTCGACAATTGTACACTCACAAATTGAAGCGTACTGATACATTTGTTTACTAAATAGTATTGTATAATTGCAGTCTGAAGTGTAAGCATATTTTTAGAGGAAATAGTGTAAGTATTTTTATTCTGATGGTGTGGGGTTTAGTTCATGTTGTGTATTGTTCATCGTCTTCATCTTAATCGTGCCATTTTTTAATCAAAGTCTATTGTTGTTACAATTGTTGTCCTCAATCGTTCTACCTCCGTATCTTATCTCAAATCTATTCTAGAAGAGGTTCTTAATTTACTTTATCTTTCATATTAGTCTGCCATTGTTCAACATTGTTTTAGAGATGCCAACTTTTATTCAGATTTGTTCTCAAAAAAGGATTTTGAAGCCTTTGCTAGATGCTACTCTTGTTGGAGCTTTCAAAGGGTATGGTTTTTTTGGGTTTAGGATTTTGAATTTTCGAGAAAATTGAAGTTTAAATTGGATTATTGCGTTAGGATTTTGAATTTTGGAGAAAATTGAACATTGAAATTTAAATTGGATTATTGTGTTTGTTGAGTGTTTTTTTCTCGGTTTAACAATGAAGAATGGTGAAGGGGGTGATGAATTATAGGTTTTATGTTGAAGATTAATAGTTTTTTACAAAGTTTAACGGAAAAGATTTATTTGGCAGACGGAAGTATACTTAACGGATCTAAATGTAACAAGAATTAATTAAGAGATCAAAGTAAAAATGATTAATAAGTTAAGGGATCATATATCTAATTTAGCTTTTTTTTAATTTAATTGATAAGCACTTCCAATATAAATATTTTTACATTGTGAATTAATCAAAAGTATTTAACTTTGATTAAATAAAAGTTATAAACATAATAATAGGTTATGGTTAATGAACAGTCTAAAATATATTTTTTATTGAAAAAAAAGTATAAAATATCTTAGTAAAAAGTTTTTATAACAAATAATACTATAAAGTACAAGAGTAATCAAATCCATTATAATTTGAACACTGATTAGTTAAGAAGAAAAAAGGATACTAAGGTCTTTCTGTGTTCCTTATCTAATACTACTCTAGCTACTATATAAATCCATTATGTGTGATTTCATAAGAAATGTCATCATGTGTGTTCCACTTAAAGTGGTGAGACATACACTAGTTTCATCCAAAAAGAGACAGAATGTTGAAAATAGAGTGTCCCTAACATTGCTCTTACTTATATAGGCTTAAAGGTATGTTTAGTCCTTGCAAATAGGCGCCATTTAAAATTTCGTCCCTGTAATCGCTAATCCTGGCGATTTACCCTTGCAAAGTTTAATCATTTAAAATTTCGTCCCTTAACCCA
>Ga0228711_1008924_pt1 | contig 13823 bp, 2 predicted proteins | sample MedpolnodulmetaG_2_FD_177996 | JGI IMG/M metagenome (GOLD analysis project Ga0228711, IMG submission 177996) | Root nodule microbial communities from Medicago polymorpha collected in Santa Monica, California, United States - brown nodules | ecosystem: Host-associated > Plants > Roots > Nodule...
GGTTTTTCTCACCTTCAATGTGTGATTTAAAGATGTGTTATATAAAGATGTGATATTTGAAGATGTGTGATTTAAAGATGTGTTATATAAAGATGTGATATTTGACGATGGTGCTATTTAATGATGTGCATTTCACTACTAAAAAAACAAAAATTAGTGAGGGAAAACATGAAATCCCTCTCAAATTCCGTCACTAAATTTTGCGACCAAGGAATTTATGAGGGCTTTTATTTTTTCCGTCACTAATTTCCCTCTCTAATTTTGCTTTTTCTAGTAGTGTTTGTCAAGTCACTTAAATATGTGCATTGTTGAGTCATTAATTGTGTTCATGCATTCATGGGCAAGTCTATTTAACGATGAGATTTAACGATGGGGGATAATTCAGTAACATACCTCTGATATTCAAATTATTTGACGATGAGTAGGATTGGTACCACATGCATATAGAGTCGAGTTAGGGACATCGCATTCATTGTCAAGTATATTTGAAGATGTAGTATATTTAAAGATATATTATATATATATATATATATATATATATATATAAATTTATATTTGAAGATGAGTTTATTTAAAGATGGTGATATGTTTGTGTTTATCAAATGATGAAAGATGATTATTAGATGATGTGAATAATTTATATATGAATGTATGATTGATGATGCTTATGTGTTTTATGCCTTGTTTCTATTCATTTATGATTATGCATCTCTTGTGTTGGATATATTCTCACCCTCTAGTGGCGGGTTGGGCGCCTACACCCTTGTGGTGTAGATTTGCAGGAAGAAGAAGTCTAGTAGTAGTGAGTCTATGAGGATGGCTTTGGAGCCTACTCGTTTACTTATCGCTTTTGGGAGTTTTTATTGAGTCGAAACTCTAATCTGTGGCACTAGGGATTGGGGATTTATTCTATTTTAGATTAGGTTTTAGAATTCTTTTGAATTCAGTTTTGATGTTGATACAAATGATGTGAAAGTTACTTTGATGTTTTGAAAAATCTATTCTGCTGCTACATTTTTAATTTAAATGAAGTGAAGTATTTTTGAATTGAAGAAGATCTGTGACACCCTTGCATGTTAAATTAATTATTGTATTTTTCTTAGAAAATATTTTGTGGGGTTTAGGGTGTTACAGAAACAGAGAGCAGACCATGGAATTCTAAGAAAGAAAATGCAACTGAAACTGAACCTTATGAGCCTTATCAATTTGTGGGACTCTTTATCTTCAAGGAATATAAAAGAGTTAGATGCCTTGGAACAGTTGATGGCTATAGTCTTGAAAAGAATAACAAGCTCGGAGTATGGGTTTTCTTTAATTTATACAACTTACTTAGTGTGTCGCATTATATTTTTTTTTTTTGCAATGTTGGTTTTCTATAATAAAAAATGATAAGTTGTGTTGAGTTTTACACTAAAACAATACTATATCTCGTTCTTTATATATTTCTAAATTTTTTTTGAAAGATCTTATAAAACTATTTGAAATATTGATTATAGTCTCCATATGTAGATATATGTAGACAATTTATTAACAGACAATTATTTGGATGTAGGTTCAATACAAAGTTGATGGGAGGATATAATACATGACCTAAATTGAGGCTTTGTATAGTATGGCAAAGAGTGAGGACTTTTTGTCAACTCAACCATCACTAAATGCAAGGTATACATAGATTGTTATCACAATACACTATAACAAAAAATTGAATTGTCAATAAAAATCATAGATGAAAAAAGGTAGTCTCTAATTTTTTTTGTTTTAATGTATAATAGTCAAATTTCTTAGTCGAAACAACAATCCATGTGGAGAAGATAACTCACGACTTTACTTGGAAGGGTTTGTGCACAATGCAAATCTTTCTTTCTTGTGTTTCCACCCACCTTCAATAATCATGTCCCAGATAGTTTTATTAATTTTCAAAAGAACATGTGACAAAGGATGTGGAATCTAGGATCATTATTTGAAGATTACATTTAAAAGTTATTATTTTGTATTATTTTGAAAACATATGAATTTGATTACATGTAAACCTCATAATTGTATCTTGTTTTAATGATTAAGATATATAATTATTTTGCTCTTTCAACTATATTGTTCCAATTATCTAGTATCATATATAACTTTCTAAATGTTGAGGTCCTAGGTTTGTCTACTTGTGCGGCAAATCATGATGGCATTTAATCGGCTAGTTCAGAATACAAATGTTTGCTAAATAATAAACCATTTGTGATCCCTAATATGTCTTGGCAGTGGATTTGGAAAATTAAAACGTCTGAGGATATCAAATTTTTGATTTGATGTATTTCTCATCAATCCATCCCCACCCTTTTTATGCTCCATCATAGACGTATGGCTCCCTCTAGCTAGTGTGCTCGATGTTTACGATATGAGAAAACTATTTTGCATTGCTTACGGGACTGCAATTTTGCATCCAAGATTTGGCATTCTGTCTGCTTTACTGATATTAATTTCTTTTCCCAAGTAGATGTAGTTTTTTGGATTAAATATAATGGAATTAACCCTTATTTAAATATCTTTTTAGTTGTTCTATGGTGGATTTGGAAGGCGAGAAATTCCACATGTGTTGGTCTTGAGCAAATTAACGATGCCATGGTAACTTATGAAATCTTTAAGCTTTCTTATTTGGTTGATCAATACTTTTAGATCACGGAGCTTTCTAACCCAATAGCTCGTTATGTTGTGTGGCTTCCTTCTCGTATCACTTGAATTATACTTGACGTCGACGAAAGCTACCTTAGTGATATGGGTAGACCAGGTTTTTGTGTTTTGTTTTAGAAAAGGGACTTCTCATTGGATTGATGTTTCTAGCAGTTTCCCTTGTGACTCTAAATACTTGATGAAAGGTCATCTTATGTTATTCTTAGCATGTTTTTTCAGTCATTTTTAGTAGGTTTTAGAAGCAAAAAGGAGGAGTACTAGAACGATTTCCTATGATTTCAGGACTTTTGTAATGTTTTCTATATTTGAGTTTGTAATTCTAATTTACCCGAAACATAGCAATTTTAGGGGTTTTTTGAAGTAATTCACGAAAAAATCATGCAAATTGGAAAATCAAGAACATCTGAAGAATTGTGAAGACTTTGGGAAGACCAAGAATGAAGATTCAAGAGGCCTTAGGAGACTTTACAGTGAGAGGAATTTTGTTCCCAAGTTCCGATGCAAGTTCTTTGAAAACGAAGACCTAAAAACAACGAAAATCTGAGAAACTGGGCCAAGGGAGCATAACCATGCGCCTTGGGAATTCCAAGGTTGCACTTGATGCGCATTGGGCATGCTTTATGTGCCACGATCATTTTAAATGTGAAATATCTCATATGCCAAGTGTAATATCTCGCTCAAAACTCTGTCAGTTAATTGTTTCCGTTTTATTGTGTCTGAGAAAATTTAGAAAAGAGGGGTATTCTAGTATTTCCAAGACACTTACTTATATATAAGACTTTTCCCTTATTTCTCATTCATTTTTCCACTCTTCTTTCTCACAAAATCAGAACAGAACTCCCTCCCTCTCTCCCAAGCACTCGGCTCCCCCTGCACTCATCCCTTACTCATCAATTTCTCAATAATCATCAAATAATTCAACATGCAACCTCAAAATCATGATCCTCTCACTATTTGAAGTATCATGCAAGCATAATTTTCCTCATTTCTTCTCTGTTTAGCCGAAATCACCACCCTCCATAAGAAAATTTGGTAGTGTTCTTTTAAGCTCAACAATGGAAATTGCAAGGGTGTTAATTGGAGCTATTCATAATCTTTTTTGGTGTTAGATGCAAGAGAAAGGAATTTTAATTGAAGTAGAAGCATGTGAGTTTCGTATTTAAGTGTTGATTTTAGCTTAGGGTTTAGGAATTGAAAATGAATTTCATGGATTTAATTAAGAGCTTAATGAGATTTGGGAAAGAACATGAAAAATCATGTGTTATGTTAGAAACTGAGAAGAACATGGAAAATAAACGGATTTTATAAGTTAAATGGTCTGGTTTTGGCTGTTATTGAACTATATATGTTTCGTTTGCAAGTTCATATAAAAGAAGGAATGCTTATGTGAAATTCGTGTAGACATACTTGTGATAAATTTAACATAACTCTCCGAATATAGGTCATATGCTAATGATTTTTAATCCACTGCAAAGAAGACAAAATTCCTATAGTTTAGACACAAGAATTGTTAAATTCTACTAAGTATAGTAGGAGAAAAACTACCTACAAGTTTGAGAAAAGTTTCAGTCATGTTTCTGTACCAATACCCACTCTTTTGTTAAACTGTACCAATTGGATGGTTAACCCTCAAAGCAAAAATTATATCTGTAATCTTGACACCATAAGCTTTCCAACGAGTGTTCGTTTGCTCGAAACAGATATCGTTTGGTATTTTAATTAAATTGTGAAAGTTAAGGTACTCATGCTGGAAATTGCAGGGTGGACCCTACGGGTTTGGCATATGTGAGCCATATGAACCGGTAAGAGAGATGTTTGGAACATGAGGACCGTCTTTTCATGTTGCTCTGATTCCTTGGAGGCTTAGCAGCGTTTAAAGAAACTGATTTTTTAAGATTTGGTTTGATGTAAGAAGCTTGGAAAGAAATTGAGGAATAAGCATAAGTTTAAGCAAGAATGTAGGAGCTTGAGACTTAAAGTTTGGAGATATACTAGTACATGCAAGGTCTCTATGATGTTTATGTATATTGGGCTGTCAAGAACTAGTAGTAATTGAATTTAGAGGACTGGAGAAGATAGAAGCAAGAGCATTGGCGGAGGCTTAAGAAAAAGTTGGAGCAAGCTGTTGAAAGTGGTCAAATAAGTCGTGGTGAGTTCCTCTAGTTAGTTCCCACCTTGGGGTTATGATGATTGTTGTGTGAGACAACATAATTTTCTAGGTTTTGTGTAATTTTCTAGGTTTTGACAACATAATTCTAGGTTTTGCTTGCTTAACTTGCCAATACTTGCCATAATGATGAACTATAGTGTTTATATGGTTTCTAAACATGAATTATGCATTGGGATACTTGGATTTGAGGATTTTGAGCCAAAAACACGTTTTTGCAGGTTCTGGAATTGATAAACTCGCTTAAAGCGAGAAAACACCAGAAGCTACTGGGGTAACTCGCTTGAAACGAGTAGAACTCGCTCAGAGTGAGTTTGACAGTACAACTTGTGTTGTCGAATCGTTCTGTGGTTCAGTAGTGCCGTTTGAGGCCCGATTTCGCAGTACTTTCTTAAAAACATGAACCCCTCAATTCCAAGAACCCACATGCTAGTATTTAATGCTTTCTTGAAAAAAGAAGTAAAAGGCAAGTATTGACATTATTAAGCATTGCATGGCATATGAGTGATAACTCAGGTATAGAATATGTTGGGTAGTGTTCTAGCCCTTAGAGAATGGGGAACATAAAGACTCAACTTACATAGTTGAGAATAGTCATGCTCAGATAGCATTCAGTGGCATATTAGATATATGCAAATAACAACTATTGTATAATACAATAACATAAATGCATCAGATATGCATATAGCACAGATATAGCATTAAACATGCATACAAAAAAGACTTAACAGTTAAAGCTATGAAACGGAGCGGAGCAAACCTAGGTAACATAAGAACCCCAGTTAAAAGGCAAATCCCGAATGTTTCTATAAATGCTTATAGGTTGTGTCCCTCAGCAGGCTCTGGGTTCCGCCGGATGAGATTTTCCCCGCAAAGGAAATCTACACAACGATTATAGTTAGAGGAGTTCTGGTGACTAGCCTTAAATAGGAATTTTCACCGGATTATAGTGGGATGGTGACCGGGTTTACTCCCCTCGGGATCCATTCCGTAAAATGAACTTAGATAAAAATGTTTGTTCAATGCTAACTTCTAACAGTTATATATGAATAGTTTATGAATTATGATGTGTATAAGCATTTGCATATGAACAGGCTTTTATAGCATACAGACGACGATCTTAGTCTACCCCCGATCGTCCAGTTTACAAGATATTAGAATAGCATTCAGATTAGTGGTCTTAGATTTCCCCCGACCACTAAGCCAAGCAGAACATAAATCATGTAGAACAGGTATGTACAAATATATGTAACGATCTTAGCATCATATGATCGTTCAGGTATGTAGAGCACACACGCACATATAATCAACCTCAATGGGTTGTGTTTGTAGAAAGGAGGCAATCGTAGGTATCCCCGAGATTGCCCACATATTAGGTTTTTGGTGGAACTCACTGATACATTATGTCTCAACCCAATCATTTTATGTTTACAGATCAGCAGGTTTCTTGTAGCAAGAGGTAGCAATTATGTAGCCGAATGGATTATCATCAAGTGCTCGTTCGTACGTTGTAGACTTTTCCTATGGATTCAATTATGTATCAGACTTGAGTATTTGACCGTTATCATTTTTACATGTGTATGGACTTGTATTGATGTATGTATATTCATTCAAAACAAATTATGCTGTAATTTTAATGTATTCAGTACTAAGTTAACGCACATGCTAAATATTCTAGATAAATTTAGTATGGGTGTTACAAAGTGCCAGGGCCGTAGGCGTAATTTTATGTGTTTGTGCGGGTTTAGCCCGCGTTTTTAGCCCAAACCCAGTTAGAAACTCTCACTATAAATACCAGTCTTCCTCATTCAGAATTTCTCATTCATAATTGTGGCATTTCAAGAGGAAGACAACTTTGGAGCTTCATGAGAGTTACCTTGATTTTCTAGGGTATATTTTTATCTTTAGTAATATGTTTTTAGTTACCATGTGTAACTAATTCTTTTTAGGTTAGAGTTCTAAGATGAACCCTCTATTTACTTTTGTTGGATAATCATTTAATATAATGTTTTTTTTTTTATTTTTTGTTCGCTATTAAGTTTTATTAGGAAATTCCTTAGTTTATTTATGTAGTAGGTGCAACCCTAGATTAGATACTTAGGTTGTGATAGGGCCTAATATTGATCATACTATCTGGATGCTTATATCTTGATATTTATATCCTTATGCTAATAACTATCTGTTTAGGAAGTCATTAGTTAGTAATTAGCGAAAGATACCGTAATTAAGGAAACAAGTACCTACTTGAAGGAAATAAGTCGTAGCCTAATAGAACCATTCTCTTTAAACCCTGGGTAAGGTAGACAAGATAGAGCTGCATGTTTGTAGAACTACTAAGTGCGGAGAGAGAGTGTGTTATGAGTGTCCTAAGATTCATAGATGAGCTGACCTACTGGAACCTTGTCCTTCATTGCCTTGGGAAAACCTGGAACGCCAATTTAAGTTTATGCTTTCAATTACCTTAGAGACGGTAAGACCCCACACGTAAGGATCACCGTGTGATCAGCAGGTGCATCTTCGAACCTTCTAGGTTTGTCACGTCCCAACGGCCTCATCACTTGTATAGTCTACCTAAGATAAATAAATGCGACATTACTGCTATTTAATATTAAACAATATAAATAGGGCGTATTCGAAGAATCCTAATCGTTGCTTACTTTTCTGCAACCAAAAACAGGTAAACTTACTCTGTTGCAAACAGATAAAAATTGCAACTCTCTAACCCTTATCTTTTATTATATCGTCAACTTATAAAAAAAGTAACGCAAATATTTTGGACGAAACGACAATCCTTGTGGATACGATACTCTACTTATCACTTTATTACTTGATAAACGATTTGGTACACTTGCCTAATTCGATGCGCATCAATACTCATACTTAGTTGGTTAAAATTATTATTTACGAATTAAAGATAGCTAGGAATCAAAATTTTAAGAATATTGTATGTTACTTTGATCCCATGCTCGCTCTCAATCTTATTACTAAAACAATATTCATCTCATTGTTATTCGGTTGAGATTCTCTCTATCCAATATTTGTTTAAGCTTGATTGGAATGTCTTATTAATCCATACCTTAAGATAAGGTAATTATGGTGTTGTCATGTTTGCTAAATTAGGATTTCCGGGCTCTAAGAAGTTATTCATTTGGCATGATCCTCCTCCTAGTCTTATTTCCATTCTAGAGTATGACTATCTGAGGAATGGAGATTGTTGGAGTAAGCCCTAATAGCTAATATATATTGATTGGATTTGGCTTTGCATCATGATATTTATATTTGGCATTTCTTTATTGATTTTGTTATGTTTTAAAATAATAAAGTCCTTACAACAGTTAGTTCGTTTAATGGAACATTAAGTGTGACATAATCATGAAACCCCAGTACACTAAATGACAATTATTCTTAAAGTATTCATAGTCAAGCTTTATTGTGAAGTGGGATAGTATTAAAGAATATAGACTATTATGTGGGTAGACGGATGATCACATCTAACGGATCATGGATAAAGAGTTATCAAGTCTTCACATAGATATAAATATTAAGAGTAATATTTAATTTGGCTAGATGGAATTTGCCCCTCCTACTTAACAGGAGAAATATCTAAGGGCCCAATATTGAACTGGACAAGGGTGACATACTATGCCTTGTGTTCAATATAAACATGAGGGCAAAATTGTAATTATACATAATATCGTTATTACATAAAAGTTTTGTCAAATCACTTGACATTTTTGTCACTCTGGTAGCAGTGATGTGTTGTTAGACACTGCTCACTGTTTATAATATTAAATGTAAAATTTAATATTATTACCAACGCTGCAAAATGACAATTAAACAAGAAAAATAAATAAGACTTATTATTTGGGGGTGCATTCAGTAAGTAGAGCTAATTAGTTAGCAAAAACAAGCAAATGGGTTATTGGGCTTACATCAGTCCAATAGTGCTGACTTGTTTAGCACCCCAAGTGGTTTTATAATTAGAGCCCTTTTGTCAAAGCAAGAATACACTCTTAACCTAATTCACTCTTTTTTGAAACCCTAAATCTGTCTCTTCTCTCTAAGCCTTCGTTCGTAAGAAGCTAGCACTGTGAGTGCAGGAAATTGTTCGTGTAGACTAAGTGGAGGCGTTGTCATTGAGCAGTACTTGTGATCACTCTCCTTTTGAGGTAAACACATAATCCTTTTAAGTTGTTGTTTGATTTATAATTAATGATTTAATCAAGATCCGTTCATCTGAATTTGTTCCGCTAAGTGGATTAAAACTTGAAAAAGCCTCTCTTGAAATCCCTACAATGGATTCTTGACAGAGTAGTTTGTTTTTGGTTTTGTTTTATCCTTGGGTTATTACTATATATTATGATGCGGTGTAGATCTGGAATCTGCTAGATTGCAACAATTGTGTTACAAAATTTACTAATTAAATACAATTTTTTGAAAGAACTAATTAAATCCACATTTAAAATCTCAATAATTAAATAGTTTTTTTCTCTTCAAATTATAGAACTATGAAAGAACTTGTTATAATATTTACTTTATCGCAAATACATTATATTGTAATGTTAATTAGTTTTTTATCTTGTTCACATAAAACACATGATAGGAAAATAAAATATCTTGTCTATATCTTATCATATCTACATCCATATGCTTTAATCTATCTCTCGGTACCATATTCTGACTATCAAATGTGTTCTTAATAGATTACAAACACAACTTATTGCAAGTAAATTTAATGGGAACCTATTAAAAAAAATTTAAGAGAATGGGTACCTATTAATTTGGTTTGGTCATATTTACAAAAACCAAATAAAGACATTACATATGGGGAAAATATATAAATTTATAGATAAATACAATAAAAACAGTATATATGGTAATGAATTATTAATTGTTTGACTGAAATTTTTTTTATTAATTTCCATATGTAATGTTATTTTATTTGGTTTAAACATAAAGTTAATAGATTTATATATTTTTCCAATAAATTTACATATGGAAATCAGTTATTGGGAAAAAAGATTTTGAAAATCAAATTTCATTTGGGGAAAATTCTAGAGACATATTGTATGTACCGAGGTCAATCACACTAATATAAATTAATGTTATTTATGTTACAAACGTTTCTTCTTGGTCTTTCAAAAAAAACATTTCTTCTCAGAGATTTTGAAGGTATTTTTTTTCTTTCTAAATACTTGAGGGTGTGGCAAGAAGTTTTATGAATGATTTTAATAGATTTCATTTGTTTTGAGGAAAATTTTAATAGATTTCATGTTTGCTAAGTTCTTGATCTTCTAACATTCAAAATAACAAAATTTGATTGTTGTGATTGTTAAATGGAATTGCTTTAGGGTTTTGAAGATCTTCACTTCAAAATGGACAACAAAGATAATGATCAATGCTTCGTTAATGGAGGTAAATCATTCTTGATCCCTCATTATATAATATTTATGTCTCATTCACACAATTTTTTTAACTTGGATTTAATTTATGAATTGGATTCTTTCTCTTTAATTGTTACATTTTTTCTTTTATTTGTATGATTCTAGTTTTCTATTAAACTCTGAATATTGTATAAGAATTTTTTTTTCATTTGATTTGGTTTTAACTTGGAAGTACAATAAAAAAAAGTAGAGTAATTAGATATATTATCATAATATTGAAATTAATATATTGTACGAGATCATATGTCGTTAAAATGTTTGTTAATTTTAAAAAAAAACAAATAATTTCAAACAAGAAGAGGAACAAATGTGTGTGTAAGGGGGATATATATATATATATAGAGAGAGAGAGAGAGAGAGAGAGAGATAGATAGATAGAGAGAGAGAGAGAGAGATAGATAGATAGATAGATAGAGAGAGAGAGAGAGAGAGAGAGAGAGAGAGAGATCTCAATAGGTGACAAAGAGATAGGACATCATAAGCAAGAGAACTCAAGTTGATCAATCTAGAGTTGTTATATCTCAATTCATCAAATCTAATAAGAAATGCTCCTTTAAGACTATTAAAAACATTGTGTAAAACAAGATCGTTAAAAACAAATCATTCATATTATGGTGAAATTCTGATTGGTTTGTGGACAAGATGAGTCATCTCAATATAAGAAAAGGTCTTAGAGTATAAAAATCATGATAGACACCCTCATATGTGTTGTCTTAAAAATACGAAACTATGGTTTGTGTGGTCTTATGCTTAGGTTGACCATTTGAATAAGATTTTATTTTGAATTTTCATATGAGTTAATCATATTTGAGGCACTGCTAGAGACTAAATGCACTAATATACATATAGATAATGATTTTCTTTATTTAGCTGGTTTTCATTTGCTTTTATATTTTTTTATATTATTTTGTTAAATTCTCTTTTACTTATCTTCATATTTATTTGTCATCTGGTTCAATCTTGGTTGAAGCAATTTAATCATGATTTGAAGGCCTCAATGTTACGATCTTAAGTTCGATTTTATAATCTTAGATAGATACAATTTTATTGTAAAAAATTAATTTAGTTCAATGTAAATAATTTCTCCATTACAAAGATGTAAAGACAAATAACAAAATATCACCATCTCCTTAAAATTACATTACAATTAGCATGGATATTGTTGGGGAATAAGTATTATCTTAATGATTATATCTATGCAAAGGTGTTTATTACAATTTTATTACAAAAATAAAATAATTTCTATCTAAATAATTTGCTTCATAAAAAGATATAAAGAAATAGAAAAAGAGACTATTATCTCCTTAAAATCCCAACAATTAACTTACAGTCATCATTTGTGTATGAGTGTACTCTTAATAATTGTATATGTGTGTACATTCTTTTTTAGAGGATATGTATGTATGCCTATATATGGTAAGTTATATACACACATATTTATTTATACTATGAAAATATAAACTTCGAAGTACAAATTTGTAATGTTGATTTTATTTATAGTTGAAGTTGGTTCTTCTTCGGCTGGAGTTGTCAAAAACATAACTTCAAGCACTTGTGAAAAAACAGGGGACATTGGCGGAAAATCAAAGGTTAGGCCTAAACTATATAGAAATGTAATTTTCTTGCATGATTTTGATGAAAAGTAAGTACTAAAGTCTACATATTCAATGTTTTACATTTTCTTTATTATCTTTGGTATAGAAAATTTAAATTAAGTTTCTTTTACATTATTTGTTATTCTTCTTGTCTTCTGGTTATTTTTTTCTCTTATTTGTGTGGATACGATCCCCCAATTTTAGTTTACCTTTTCTAACTTGAGATGGTTTTGGTTCATGTATCTCATCTTCTTTTATTCATGTTTTCTTTTATTTGTATATATCTAGGATGCTACAGTTGGTTTACAATATGCACCCAATTTTCCACAAAAAAAATTAATTAAATTAATTACTTGTAAGAAATTATATATTGTTCATGATATCTTCGCATAGGATACAAATGGAGTTCAACCAAATGACAGTCTTGAAAAAGATAAGGATGTGCCCGAGCCTAAAAAAATAATAGGTCGTGACATCTGCAAGGAATTTGAAAGGGTTAAAGCTTTTGGGACTGTCAATAACTACATGCCCTCCATGAATCTATTTGAAGTATGAGTTCTTTCATTTTTATACAAGTGATCAATTGTGATGCATGCATTAATTATTATACATTTTTCTTTTAAGTTAATTTATATTTTATTCACATGTATGTTTACATAATCAATTTTTACATTATTAGGACTAAATTCATATGTCCTTGTGAGCATAACTCAATTGGTAGGAACATTGCATAATTTATGCAGGGGTCGGGGTTCCAACCCCGGATCCCCACTTATTCATCTTAAAAAGGTGAATTACTAGCTACTTGACAAAAGAAAAGATTAAATTTATATAAACTATAGCAGTATTGTAAGGATAATTTAAACCGATAACCAACAATAATAGTTCTATTATTAAAATTTGTTGACGTTAATATCTGTTTTTACTTTAATAATATCTACTAATAACGTCACAATTAAGATTTGTTGCCTTTGTAAACATTTTGCACAGACCACGTCATAATATCATGGTTGCGGATGTGTTAACCATTGTGTTGCATCCCCTTGGGTGCGTTTTTACTCTAATTTACAATATTAATTCAATTAGGTCTCGATGTGGTTGTAGGCACTGCTAGAATCCAATATTTTGGCTGCATAATATGATACAATACACAATTTGAAATATATAATGACATTGTATCAAAATTTACTTCTATTTATAAAATATGAATTTTTAAAACTTTAAATAAAATGTTAGTTAGCTAATTGTTATTTAAATTTACTACAAGTTGTTGATTTTACTGTAAACTCTATTAATAACGTGTTCATTAATATTATTTATTTGGATATTTAGGTTTTCTATGATAATGATGACCGAGTGGAGTATTTGGAACCTGGAGAAGTTTTGAAAAATCTGACAAATAAGGAAGATATATGTGAGCCTCAACAAGTAACACCACTACAACCAAGGTATTATGAAAAAAATATAAACAAATACCTCTCTTGATGTTGGATTTCTATCAATTTATCCATTAGGGCCGTATAAATAGTTTTTTCTTTTTTTTATTTGTTATCAATATCTATATTAATGAATGATTAAATGTGTATGATTGTAGCAATAGCTCAGAGAATGATATTTTGATTGTTGCACTTGGGGAGGCATCCATTTTAAACAACAAGAGGAACAATATCTCAAGTAAGAGGAAATTTTGATTGATTGTGAACATTGAAATATTTTACTTTAAGATAACATATTTGCACATTTATAAATAAACATCATAATATTAAATAGAACTATGGGTTTGATTCAATTTACTTTAAGAGAACATATTTACACATTTCTAAAAAAGACATGCATGATTTAAAAATTGCAAATCATGATAGAAAAGTAAATTGTGTTTTTTTTCCTTCCAAAACACACACACAGATATGTGTGTGTGTGTCTCTGTGTGTGTGTGGG
>Ga0228711_1008931_pt1 | contig 13818 bp, 10 predicted proteins | sample MedpolnodulmetaG_2_FD_177996 | JGI IMG/M metagenome (GOLD analysis project Ga0228711, IMG submission 177996) | Root nodule microbial communities from Medicago polymorpha collected in Santa Monica, California, United States - brown nodules | ecosystem: Host-associated > Plants > Roots > Nodule...
CACACAAAAAAAAAAAAATTCTTATAATTTTTATATGAAGTAACTTAAAAAGATGGGAAATTTTTTAAATAACCTCTTTTTGAAAATAAAAATAAAAAAAATATACCAAATTAAAATGTCCTACTTTTAGGTCTCTAGTTCAGTGACTTCAAATGAAATCGCAATATTGAGCTATTTCTAAGTTTTGGGTCTTAGTTCATTGAGACCAAACTATTTTGTTTTGGGAAAGGGTAACTTGTGGCCTCAAGACACAAGTTAATAAACTAAAGATATAAAAAAAATGGAACTTATGTATTCAATGATGTAAAAGTTTAAGAATTTATATTTTCAATACAATTTTTTTTTTTGTTCCTTCTGTTCTTTCGAGCACAAGTTAGTATGACTTTTTTATATTTTGTATATTCTATCTTTTATGAATGTAAATATGCAGGAATTTTATGCGTATGAATTTATTTGAGTATGAGTTGACAAATATGCCAATAAAAAATTATTGATTTTTTTTAAGGGAACACAGTAATGAATTGTTCTCAACAAAAATAATATGAAATGTAAACGACATGTAGACTGTTGCGTGATTAAAATTAAATACTCCTACAATTTGGTACTAAAAAATAAACCACTTGCATGTTTATTTTATGAACACCACTTGCAATTTTTATTGTTATAGCATGTATCGTGAGGAATTAAAGAATTATATAATCTGTCAAAGGAGTTCAGAAGTACCATTTCTTTAAATGAAATAATTCAAAACAAACACATGCACTGACCTAATTAATCGATAAGTACCATTCCTTTATTTTATGCATCTTTCAAAAAGAAACATAATTTTAAACTATTACTCAAACAATGGATAAAGGAAAAGTACCTGGATAATTATGTGTGAAAGTATCCCATATACTTGGTCCTCTTCCACCATCATTTGCTGCACCTTCATACTAAAAATTGTTCATTGAATCAATGACATTTTTTTTGTTGATTTAACTTTTCTTGCAATGATATAACATCGAATATATTTTCGATTGAATTTGATTAATATGCTCTATTGATGTTGTGTTCAGTGATGTTGTCACGTCAATTAATAAATATACATGAATTGTTATATATTTATTAATTGACGTCACAACATATTGCATGTGTAAAATAATTGTATATTGACAGAATATACTATTTATCATATTGCATATACAAAGTAGAAGAATATTGGAAATGATTGGAGTACCTGGTAAGCTGATGAAGCTGTTCCAAAAATGAAACCTTCTGGGAAACTACTACGATTGAGGGAATTGTTAATATCATCATTGGTTAACAATATTGTAGCTTCAATTATAGCCACATAACTAAGAATCACAGTGATTCCTGGGAGAAGAACATTTAGTGTCATGACTAGTCTATAGTTTGTATATTTGGTCCTTTCAGCCAAATTATGTAGCTTGGGCCATTATATAGTGGAACTCATGTGTGATTAAAGCCAAAGTTAAGGAATAATTAAGATCAATAATTGGAATGCAAAGATTATAAAAATACTATGTATTAAATATTCATTTTATAATAAAGTCCAATTAAACGTGATACGGTATGTCCGACTAAATTTTCTTATGAATATTAACAAAATATATCACGACCAGGATATAACACTATTTTTTTGTCTGTGGTTTGAACCCCAACCCATATATATAACAATGCATGTCTCTGTTAATTGAGTTACGCTCACGAGAACAACACTATTTATAATGCAAGCATCTTACTTTACTATAAACAAAAACTAAAAGAAAAATGTAATATTTTTTTATTTTATTGGTCTTCCCCCTAATTGGATCATTTGGCATCTAACTTTCGAGTTGTGGTCGTCTATTATAAGGCATGTGCTTAACAAAGTGGGCATAACCCATTCACTTCCATAGAAAGGACTTTGGAAGTTGGTTCTAAAAGATAGTTTAATTTGTGTGCTCCTCGATTTTCGGATATCAAATCATTAATCGATTTGAATCGTTAATCTTTAAACTCTTAACTTTTATTCGTGGGAAGGAAAAAAGTAAGTAAAAACCCTTATGAGATTATGGATCCGGGGGTTGATTTCGCGAAGGGAAGGTGTTAAGCACCCTACACGACTGCGGTACTCCGTAGGAACCTTTTGCCTAATTTATCTTGTGCTAATTCAATTACTTATTTTTGAAAATACTTGCCTAAATGTCTAAATGAAAGAATGGAGGGAGAAGAAGTAGGTTTTTGGTTATGTTTATTTGATTTGGAAGGATTAACTCCTTTGCCTACATACCCTAAAAAGGGATCAAAACCAATGTAGTTCACTCTCAAAAGTTATTTTTGTGGGTTGGATTATTTTTAGAGTTTTTGAAAATGGTTTTAAGAAGGGGAAAGAGGCCTCAAGGCATGGAGTAATGAAAGAAGTGAAGTTGTTTGCTTTTAATTAAAGAAAATACAAGTCTAATATGGATGTTAAAATTGCTTAAGAATTTGATTAAGAAAATAAAAGGAAAAGGGACTCTTGGGTTAAAATCCAAGGTTTCTTAAGAAAATATTTTTGAAGTTTGATTTTTTTTGGAAAAATGGTTTTTTTTAAACTAACAGTAAAAAACTACACGTTTCAACATAACAGAAAAATAAAATGTGAAAGGAATTACTGAGGATGATGGATACCAAGTAAAATTCCGACTTAAATTAATAGTTGTTTACTTTTAAGGCACTCAAATTAGTCAAGTTTTTAATCTTAGTTGGTCCCTAATCCATTTTTTCCTCACTCACAATCCAAGCATAAAGCAATAAATAAAGTGAGATGGTGTCAGTGCGTGTGTTATTTATATAATTACATAGCTTCCTAAATACATTCTAAGGTCTTCAAGCAAAAATAAAGGAAAAAAAATAAAATGCATGTATTACATAAATTCCCTATTATACACACTAAACAAATGATGATGATGATGAAATAAATGACAAGAATTAAATATGCATGCAATAATTCTAAGCATAAATTAAATTATAAATAAGCGACAAATAAGATAAGCATAAAATAAATCGCGATTTAAAAACAATCAAGCAAATAACAACAAAGTAGTAGAAATAAACAAGTAAAACAAGTATTAAAAGATAGAAAGTTTTAAAAGAGAAACTACATTTTTTAGAATAAAAAATAGACAAGAAAATAAAAAAAATGGTGTAAAATATATTGAAAAATAGTGAAGAAAAATAAATAAAACAAAGGGGCTCAAGCAGGATGAATCTGGACCACTTGATGAATCAGGAGGTCCAGATTCAATCACTGTATCATCTCATCACAACCACTTGATTGAAATCAAAAGGTTTTAAGAAAACACAGCACAAAACAAAGGAAAAACATTGGGAACACAGCGACCGTCAGATTGTTAATCTGACGGTTCAATCAGAGAGCAACGTCGTGGTTCACACAAGGGAGCATGTACTTAATTAAATACAGGATGCATCATCGACCGTTAGATCTACGATCTAACGGCCTAGCTTTAAACGTACACGATAACACAAAGGAGAGTCACACATGGAATTAAAATAAAATAAGCAGACTATATAAAGCAGTTTCAATAAAAAAAAAAAAAAAAAAAAAAAAAAAAAAATTTAAAAAAAAAAAAAAAAAAAAAAAAAAAAAACCTTCTCTCTCTAAGTGTGACTTAGAGAGAGAAGCTCTCTTCTCTTCCCTTTGAGAACAGATTGGAGAAGAAGGAAATGCGGTGGTCGGAACTACTCCGGCGCGGTGGTTGGCCATAGTGCCGCCGGTCGGAGTTTCACCTTCACCCTTTTTAATTTTTTTTTACATCAATATGTTCCTTTCCTTCTTCTCCATTCACAATCGAGTCTAGATTTCAAAGAAAATGAGCCAATCAGACTAGATCTACAAGTTTATTTTCGAAATAAAACTTCATGTAACAGCCAAAAGAAAACCGAATCTATGTAGTACTTTTGAGTGGACAAAGATTTACCTCTGTTAAATCGGAGAAAAAGATCTTTAAAACGGAAAACATCTAAGCAACTTCAATCTTGCTTCTGTTTCTGGTTCGAAATCGATCTGCACCGTCGTTGATGCTAATAGCTCCGATGTTCTTCTCCTTTTTCTTGTACTTTTCGGATTTGTGATATTATGTACTGACCCTGTCCGATTTGGTTGTAATTATGTATACCGATGTTGAAATCGAATTGATCTCATGAAATGGTAGATTTGAATTGACTATGATTTGTGAAAAGGTTGAGTGGAATTGTTGTTTGGTTCGAATCTGTAGGGTTTATGTTATTGGAAAATATTTAGGGTTCATAGTGTTCTTGAGGAATTTTGGAAAAAAATGTGGTGGTTGATCCAGAATTCCAAGAGAGAGAATGTTTTGGGCGTCTGCAATAATTGCTACTGCTATTTTTTCTCTAACGCGTAAACAGTGATTGCTGAACAGTGTCATAAATGACAGTATTTGTAGGTGGAAAACTAGGGTTTTGAGACTTTGGACCAATGAAATTGTGACACATGGACTATCTTGGAGAGAAAGTAAGAAATTAGATGTTTTTACTGGACCAGTGATAACATGACAAATGTACATGACTTTAAAAGATAACACTCCAAAACAATTTTTAAAAGGAACATTAAAAAAGAAACAAACAAAATATTATTAAAAAATAAAATAATTAAAAACGAAAATTCAAAATGGAATAAATAAAAATGAAATAATTGAATAAAAAAAGAAAAATTTAAGTGGAAGATAATAAACTAATAAAACATAATTAAAATTGTTCCTCTCGGTAACCAAATGAGGTATTTTAAAATACCTCTCTGCCGAAATTTCGTCTGATACTACGAAATCACTCGGCCTTGAAAATATGAATAAAAGACTTTTTATCTGTTTAAAATACGAGTAAATACAAAAAAGGAAATTTTCAATTACTTAAAATACGATTAAAGAAGTTTTAACTACTTACAATACGAACAAAATACTTTAAACATAAAAAATACGAGTAAAATTTTAACTGTTTGAAATACGGATGAGAAAAAATTTTGACCGATAAAAGTGCGAATAAAAACATTAAGTGGTCAAAATTTTGGGTATGACAATTTGCTAAAAAAAATAGTTTAATTTGGTTCCAAAGCGAATTAGATTGTCCCAACGTAGTATATTTAGAATTTTTAAATTGTTTAAGCGATCGACTTTGTTTAATACTTTCTCCCGCAAGGGTCTGGTTGTTGACGTATTGGACTCATCCCTTGATCTGAGTTCTTACGCTTTGTTTGATCCATTCACCATTTATATACTCTAATTGTTCTTGCGATGTTCACTTTTCATTCTTTTTTGTAATCTGGTTTCGCGCCCGTATGGGGGTTCCTGGGTTGCGCTTTTGATTAGTGAAATTTTGTTAGGATAGATTAGAGTTGATCCGCTTGGACTGATTTATGACGTTGTATTCCCGTTTGGGTTTTTTTATGGGTCAGATCTTATGCCCCCAAATCTTTGTATTATTACATTTACTATTTTACCTAAAAAAATACTTTCTCTAGTCTCGTACATAAGCAACAAAAACTTCAAAATTTTGGTTTCTAATTTAAGCAAAATTCAATCACTAATGCTTTAATTAATGCAGATATTTCAAATTTACCCTCGAATTAATTTTTTAACTTATGATGAATTAAGTTTTTATGTTTGAAAAGTTAGAATGTGTGTGTTAGAATGTGTGTTGCTAGCATTTCTCTATTAGTTTTTATGTTTGAAATACTCAATTTCGACTAGAAAGACATTGTTTTTATCAATAGATACAATCAACCAACTTTCTTAAAGGATGAGATTCTATTCCATGACATTTTCATCCGGTGGAATTTCATTCATTCATTTTTTTTTTACCAATTGCAATTTAATTATTAAAAAACTGATTACGCAAAACGACAAAACTACCCTCAATTCTAAATCATGAAATGTCCAACATACCCCTGAAATTCCAATTCACTCTTCTTCCTCTCCCTTCCTCCCTGTTACGGTTACTGCTACGACGCACCACCACCGTCCCAATCCTACGGCGCGCTACCTCCATCCCATTCTCACGGCTCACATCCACCATCATCATACGGTGCCCTTCCGCCATCTCAATCCCACGGCTCACATCCACCATCCCCAATCCTACGACGCCCCTCCTCCATCTCAATCTTCACATCCACCATTCCAATCCTACGGTGCACCTCCCCCCCACCTCCTACGACCAACCCTCACAATTTCCAGAAAAAGCAACAACAAAATCATTTAATGGCTCAAAATTCTTCCTCTGATTATCATCAAATTCGATTTGAAGGATCTGTCAATGGAAGAGGTGATGGGATCGAAGAAGTAAGGGTTGGTGGGAGGAGGTTGGGTTTGTTGTTGTTGTTGGTCTGAGAGGAAAGTGTGACGGTTGGAGGGGGATTGGAGGAAGATGACAGAGATTAAGGTGGAAGAGATGGATGATGTTGGTGGTGGTGATGGTGGTGGAAGAGAATGAATAATCATGGGAAGAGAAGCAAAGAAGAGAGAAGAAGAGGTTTTGAAGGGACGAAGAGATGGAAGAAGAAAGAAGAGAGGGGTATAATTGTCTTTTTGCTTTGGTCTGAGAAGAGGAGGGGTGCTTTTGTCCATTCTAAAGGTGAGAAAAACAAAAGAAGGGGGGCTGAATTGTGTTTTCTTTTTCTTAGTTTTCTCCTACTGAAGTCACTAATCAGAAGCAGATAAAATTCAGCTTCTGATGTGATAATCAGAATCTAAATGCAGCGGATAAAAACATATATATATATATATATAGAGAGAGAGAGAGAGAGAGAGAGAAAGAGAGAGAGAGAAGAAAGACACAAAGCAATTATACAGGTTCCTTCCACAAACCGGAAGTCCTGTCCCCCTTGCACTTCCAAGGAGAGTTCACTAAAATGTAATATCTGATTACAACTGCTCACTGCTACAACTAGCAAGAGACTTTAAACTACTCAAGCGCAACTGCAAGAGATTTCCTATGCTCAAGAACACAATCAAGAGACTTACTATGCTCAAGCACAACTGCAAGAGACTTCTATTCAAACAGAAAGAAATTTGTTTGAGGGCGAACACTTGATATACAATCAGTGGTGTTCATAATACAAATCAGATACAGACTCTTAAGACTTTAGAATTTCTAAGATATGAACTTTTGATAAGAAATTCTAAGTGAACTTTTGATGTGAAAGAATTTCAGCAGAGTTTTGGCACTTGTAAAACTGTTGTATGAGTCTTGAGTGTAAAACTGCAGGTCTTCACTCCTTTTTATAGAGGTGTGAAAGATACGTTGGAAATTGCCAGCACATCAAATAGAGTCGTTTGAAGCTTGATCAAATCACCAATGATCTGTTGCCTGATTTGGTTATTGTCCTATGAAGGAGCAAGTTCAAATTCATTCCAATTCTAGAGGAACACCGTTGCAGGCACAACTGTTGTTCTTGTACTAGTAGACATAAAAACAGAGTAATGGAGATAGTGGTTGTACACTTCGTACAAATGTCCTTTTTCAGTGCTCTCTACTAAATAAGCATCCAATGCCCTTAAATCCATTTGAGATAGCCATTGTTCTATTCTCCCAATCTTCTGCAATGATAGGCGTGATTCAATCTTCATTTGAACAACACTTGAAGTTCCTCAGTCTTCCAGCTCATGATGATCTTCAGCTCCTGATGATCTTCAGATGCTTCTGATGAAGTCAGCTTTAGGACCACTTGTCTTCAGAACATCTTTTCTTTCAGATGCTTCAAGCTTCCTTCTTATTGATTCCATTGCTCTCATTTGTTCTATCAGAACCTATGCTTAATTTAGACACTGAAAATTTTGTCTATGGTCCTGCACGCTTGAACAGATATTAGCATATCAAATTGACAATTTTTAATACCTTGTTATCATCAAAACTCAAAGGGTAATGTTAAACACATTTTGTTTCAACACATTCCCATGTCTATTTGTTGACTCACGCATCTGATTGGCCAATTAACATAGCCACGTCAGTTAGTCAGTGACGTGACAGTGATTAACTGAGGAGATGGACGAAATTTTAAGTGATTAACTTTTGGGAGTGTAGATTGCCATGATTAACGATTACAAAGACCATTTTATAAATGACCCTTATTTACTGGGAGTAAACTCATATAAAAGCCTTAAAAAAATGAAGGGTGGATCTGGGCACCGAACTTGCTCTAGTGAATTAATTCATGGGAGAAAATCCTTGCACCTTTCTTAAGAGTGTGCATTTATTTTGTTCCTAAAACATAAATTGGAGTTGGTCATAAATTGCGTGTTAAAACATATTTTGAGACACAAATTAAATTGATAGCTCTTAACCTTTCTTAGATGTTGTCCCAACTAACATGTAATTTTAGAAATTTTCAACAAAAATATTTATCCAAATTTCTTTTACATGTAAACTTCGAATAGATATTTTGGAGCAAATCAATTCCAATTTATGAAAGGATATGTCTACATGAATATAATATTTCTAATATCGAGGGAATTTTATTATCTTCCTCCAAAGGTTGACATTGGAAGAAAAGTTCAGTTTCAAGGACTAAAAGTTCAAAGACTATTTTTTCAAATACCAATGTGAAGAAATTTAAAGATAAATGTCGAGGGCCATTCAAAGTTTCAAATTGCATAGCTTCTCAATATTGCCATATCAAAGTGTATCAAAGATGCCTTTTCTAACAACGGTTGATAGTTCTTCAACATTCACAATCAAAGCATAAGAAGATATTTGTAGAAGGAAGTTAGAATACACATGACAAACATGCATGGTAGAGTTAATTAACATATTTTCTTCTCAATAAATTCTAGAATCAATCTTCACTCAAAAGAATTCATTTCAGTTCGAAAAACTTGCCCGCTAGATAAGGCACCAGCCCTCATAAGATAATACATCTTACTAGCCTGTCGAACAAACGATGTTTGTCATCACCCATATATTTATAAGAGTAATGCTATGAACACTCTCTTTTGAACACTCTCTCTAATACTCATTCTCTTATTGGTTTAAATTATTGTGGATCAACACTTTGAAAATTGAACCCATACAAAGATTTCATTCAATTAATAAACAAGTGAGTGCTGAAAAATGAGTGTTGCTAGCATTCCTTGTATTTATAATAGTACCATTTTTCTTTTTATCTTTGTTCTTTCATTCTGCACTTTTACTTTTATATTTGTTTCCATGAGGAATGCTAGGAACACACCTTCTAACACACACTTTTCAACACACTCCCTTTGATTGGTTAAAATTCACATGGGTCCCACCAAATCATGTGGGTCCTATATACTTTTTGTGTGTCCCATGTGAATTTTAACCAATCAAAGAGAGTGTGTTGAAAAGTGTGTGTTAGAAGATGGGTTGCTAGCATTTCTCTTGTTTTCATTTGTACTCAATCGCACATTTCTTACATTGTAAACTAACATTTCTCGCTTTAAAGCTATAAACTAATAACCTATTAAGGATCTTACTTGAATCCTAGATTGATCTTCTAAGTTTATGTGTTGGAAGAAAATATTTCCACACCAAGAGTTTCTTTCTCACATATTTGTTTTTGAGACATTTCTTAAAAAAATTTGATAAATAAGAACTCAAATTAGGTAGATAAGTCGTTCAACTTTACAAACCCCTTTTATACACATCAATGAATATGTGACTTGGGTGAAGAGGTTTATCACACATAATAGAAATGTGGCTATTGGATATTATTTCTCATTGCATCAATATTATGTTCACAAAGTTCATCTTCTTAGCGTGAATCACTATATGCAACTATTTTATGTTGTAGAAAATTCTTGAACCAAATAGCCGACATTTTTGCATATCTTTTGAGGCCATTATTGTAATCTGTGAAGTATATTCCAAACCTCGAAGTGTAGCCTAAACCCCATTCAAAGTTATCAAGCAATGACCATGCAAAATACCCTTTTACATTCGCACCATCCCTGGTAAAATTTGGATACATTAAACATATATACACACACGCAATAGATTAATTAGATAAAGAAGGAAATTGCACTATACAAAAATAAAATTTATATCTAAATTTATATATAAGAAAAAAATAAAATGTGTCACGGAATTAGTCATAAATTTTAATGAGAGAATTAGAGACAAAATTTATATTATTGTTCTATACATTTCTATCATTAATTTAAAAAAAATTGGTCAAAAAAATCATTAATTTAATTATTTTAGAGCAATTTTTATGTTATAAGGGCACATACTTTATTGCAGTTTGAATATAGTAGAGATGACCATAGTAGTAGTCAATCCTTTGTGTATCTTCAAGGGCTTTCTCAAGAGGGAGTGTTGGATCATTAAAGTCATCCATACCTATATATAGATTCACAATATAGTTGTTTACCATCAAATTGTATATTAGTAAGAAATAAATACATCAGCACATATATATTCCCTATTCAAAATTTAGTATAATCAAATTTTATTTTTTGCTTAAAGAAATAGATTGTAAATAAATATAAATAGTGTATTGGTATTACCATTTTCAGTTATGTAGATCAATGGATTGTTGTACTTTGTTTTAATGTAGAGCAACAAGTCGTGAATACCCTTTGGATAAATTGATAACCATTTTGAAGCTGCCTGCATGTGTTGCAATATACGTTTCCTTTATTTCAATGAAGCCCAAGAAAAAAAATTACAATAACTAATTGACATAAGACATGTTGAAAAAAAATACTAACACACTTTTTATCACACGATTCAATACACTTCTTTTTATTGGTTAACATTTATACGAGTTCCACAAAATTTATGAGACCGTATAATTTGATGGAACATGTGAGTTTCAACCGATAAAAGAACATATGTTGAAATCAATGGAATGTAGGTGTTAGAGAATGAATATCTAATAGAGGAATATTAACATATATAAATATATGAAGAAATATAGGTATTGACACAAAAACCAAAACAACAAAGAAAGAAAGAAAGTAAAAACACAATGTGAATATGAGAGAGAAAGATATCACAAAATAGTTGTTCAAATATCATTTCTCTATCTAATGGTTGTAATTGCAATTATACTATCACACACATACCGTAGGGCCAATAGGTATTCCATTGCGCTTGCCTGTGGAAAAAATATAATATGATAATCTATTGCTAGCAAAAATATATGTAAGTGTATACTTTTTTTTTAATCAGTAAATTTTATTAAAAATCAGATCCCTGCTCAAGACAAACAGAGACTGGTGAAACAGAGAATACAAACGAAAGGCTTTGTATATAGGCGGAACACCCGAAAAATAAACGTCATAAAAAAACCCTACACACAAAACACATAGTTAAACCCACCTAACAACAACCACCCAAATAAACATCACCATCTAAAATCAGACCCCTTCACGAAACCACCACTGAAAAGAAAAAAAAAATTCATTACCACCCATCGTCACTACTCAACCCAAAATCACCCCCTCTAAATGAAACACTCCATCCGCATCCCCTAAGTTGAGCCATTATTCTAAAGATCAATCAACTTCCACCACCTCACAACCTCTGGACCACCGAAAGAACACCAAAAAAGCTGAAAACCAAACTTGAACCAAGAAACTGACTCCCGATCTCGAATCAAAAGTGATCGTCCAACCAGGCGGGCACCCCTTACCCCCAATCCACTAGAGAATGCCAGCCAAACAAGAATGCAGCTAGACGCCAACTCCCGATCTCAAAGCAAAAGTAACCGGCCCACCCGAATCCAGCACACAAAAAGTAAGACTGCGGTGGTGCAAACATCAATAAAAAAAGGAACAAAAGCTCAGCTCAAAGTACACCCACCCTCAAAAACACCCTAAACACCTTAGCGACAACGAATATGGACCCAAATAACAGAGGTAGTCTCCAAAAGGAATCACCCATAACAAACGCCACAAAAGCACCCACCTCCTCTCCTAAACAACACCAACCACCCCTTTTACTAAATCCCCACCACCACCACCTCCACCACACAGCACCACCACCACTACGCATCGCCACCACCCCCCTGCAACACCACGGTTCAGCAAGCACGAGAGCAAGACAACGAGGTCGAAATTCTCTAAGAAAAGCAGCAAACATCATCATAGCATTCCGAAGATGCAACCACAGAGAATATACCCACAAACCATCGAAAGAGACAAAGACTACCCTGCCGAACCACTTGGCCAAGAAACAGGAAGCAACCCAAACACATGCCAAAAGGAAGATATAACCCAACAACAAAACACGACCAACAACGCCGGTTTGAAGCGGAAACACAACCTAGATCGTAAACAGGCATTCACTAGGGACAATGAAAAGGCGTCCGGCGCCAAAGTAAACAACAACCAAGCCAAAAAGCGACAAGAGCCCACCAACACGACCCAAAAAGGACCCAATAAGATATGAAGGTACATGAATGACTACTACCGCCAACACGGAGCGTCTACGCACCAAACCCTTTTGGGCATTATCTGGTGACTCAAGATCACACAGATGAAACAAAATAATTAAGGAACCACACCAAAGTTTCCTTCATGTTGCACGAAAAAAGAATAACAGCACAACAACACAAACTACACCAACAACATAAACATCACAACACACAACATCAAACCCAACCACACCTCCGGCGAGGTACAGGCACCCACGACACAACCACCACAATAGGGACAACAACAACAAGAAAAACGAAAAAACAAAAGAAAGATTTCGGCCACTAAAACAGGGGTGGCGCGAACTAGAAAACAAACCCCAAAACTCCAGCTAACTAACAGACCCACGAAGCTGAGCAGAAAATGGACACCCAAGCTCGTTAGCAGCCACCCAACAAGCGACGATAGAGCTGACTATCGACAAACGACGAAGGGCGACGAGATCTGAACAAGGAGGGTCGCTGCCAAACATCAACCACATCAAAGATGACTCCATGTTGCATAAGCTAGACGCACAAACAACACTAAAGTTGTCTCCAAGTTAATGCAACAAGTTTACGAACAACGCGAATAGATCCAACACAACAACAACAACATGGACATCACCAACGGGGACATCACGAACAACACAAAATCCCTAACAACCCCAACACAACAACAAAGGACCGACAACACACAACAAAGAGGCGACGCAAAATAACCAACCACTCCTCCGGTGAGGTCCAGACACTGCACTCGAATCCACAAACCAGAGCGATGAACCCACAAACCAGAAATGAACTTGTGAGTACAAACCAACCCCAAGAACACGAACACACAACCACCCTACCACGGAGGATCCGGTTGTCGAAGAATGACGACCGACGATGAGATCTGAAGAAGACACCATAACCGAGACGAACGGCGACACTTGAGAATTGTGACAAAATGAACGCCTGAGGAGGGAGGGTGCAGTGGTGCGGAGAACAAATCTCGTCGCACCACCATCCCCTGGATCTACATCGACCTGACTAAGTTGGACTGCGCGAAGCAGCGTTGTTTGGGTTTAGAAAGAGGTTAGAGGAAAATCTTTAGAGAGAGAAAGACAAACTAGTGGTTTATTTCGAGACTGTAATTGTATACTTATACTTATTCCTTTGATGTATTAGAGTAGTGTTTTTTTTTTCATTTTGTCACACGTTTAAGATGTGATTGTAATTAAAGTGTGTTATATTACTAAAAATCTCATTAATCATTAAACACACTTACTTGTAAAAGTAACAAGTGCATCTGTGTTGTAGCTGGGCTTGATGACTTGACTTAACTCGGGTGCATTAGTTGCATAATGGGAAGTGTAATAGTTTAATCCAATAAAATCAAAGGATCCTTTAACAAGCTTTACTTG
>Ga0228711_1008932_pt1 | contig 13817 bp, 8 predicted proteins | sample MedpolnodulmetaG_2_FD_177996 | JGI IMG/M metagenome (GOLD analysis project Ga0228711, IMG submission 177996) | Root nodule microbial communities from Medicago polymorpha collected in Santa Monica, California, United States - brown nodules | ecosystem: Host-associated > Plants > Roots > Nodule...
TTTAATTTATTTATTTTTTGGTACAAATAATAACTTTTTTTTAATTACCAAAACACTTCAACTTTTAAACATCCATACATAATCCATTCAAAATTTCATTAATCATACATAATCCATAGAAAAATCATGATTCTTACATAATCCATAGGATATGTTTTATGATGTTAATAAAGTAAAAACGGTGAACTTAATAAGATGAATCTAAACAATTAAAAATAAAAATAAAAATAAGTTATTAACGAGGAATCTTAGGTGAGCGGTAAAATTTCCTTCAATAAGGTAACAACTTTAAGTAATAAGATAAGATATACAAAAAGATATTCTAGTAATTTACTTAATTTATTATCGAGTATGGGTACCCGTGGGGATGGATACAATCAAATCCGTGTCTGTACCTATATAATAATGGGTAGTCAAATACCCGTTTATTATACATGTGGATACCCGTTTAGCTACCCGTCCCGTGTCCGTGACAGATTTTACCCACGGATATCCGTGGGCATGGATATTTTTATCACCCCTAAACGACTTGTTTATCCGTCACTAAATATGATGGATGAGATTTTGGATTTGATCACTTAATTTAACCCTGCTTATCTCATCCCATTTTAAACGAACTTAAACTAAACAGGTGATCCGCTTTGCCATCCCTAATAATTGAGAGGCAAAAATGCAATTAAGACTCGTTTATAAGATGGGAAGACTTTGCTTATTGTTATTGATGGGATGTATATTGGATGGATTGCAGAAGATGGAATAGTAACTCACATATACTGTAGATAGATTCTTAAACGTGGCATATGAACTGTGGAGTGAGTAGAATTATATGAGTTAGTCAAGAGCGTGATAGATGATGAAAATGGCAGAATGGTGACTGGTGAGTAGAGGGGAGAGCACGCCGCCATAGTTGATGTGATGTAGTTAATGGCGGTGGATCTTTCATATCAATTTTGGGCACGCAATGCATGTCGGCAAATTTCTTCACGTTAACCACAGTTTCACATCAATATGTTTACTACTTGCAGTGAGTTTTGTTCTATTTCAAAGAGAAAGACAACAAAATAGATAGTTGATTTTTTTTTTTTTATATTAACTCTCTAATTCTCGGGAAAAAGACTTCTGATAATCTGAACTTCGGTCATGAGATAAATAAAGTCAAACAAAAATTTGTGTTATCTAAGAATTGAAACGAGATTCCTATGATCAATTTGTTTTTTGTGGAACTCATCAATTACTTGAACTCAATTATTTGGTTAGATAGTTGATTTATATTTGATGATGAGTTCTAGAAACTCTATTTTTCAACACTCACTATTATACTTGTTCGTTTATTGGATAAAGTCAATATGAATCCTTCACTTTAGAAATATGTCATACATAAATTGATAGGATTCGTATAAATTTCATTTAATAAATATGAGTGTTAGAGAGAGTATTCTTAGTCTTCATCATATTTCGCTAAAAATGAGTTATATGATACATCTGATTGTAAAAATTATTTATAGAATAGAAGACTCAATTTTTAGCTTGAAATTAAAATCATTATCAGAGTAAAAACCAAATCAAATCGAGAACAACCAAAAATACCAAAATCATTTATACATCTCTAAAATAAATTTGGGTTCCTCGTATTCCATATCCCTCTTCAAATGCAACACTCCATTTCTTTCAAAACCCATAGAAGATCCAAACCCAATCAACATTTAATTGAATTACTTTTATTGTTTTTAATTTATTTAAATGTGAACAATATGATTATGTTTGTTTGTGCTGAAACCACAGGAAAATAAAATTAGAGAAGCAAAAGACCAAATCCAAATTCTTTTTTTCATCACTTTGGCAAGAAAGTTCAAAGGTAAATGCAATTTTTCCTCTTTCTCTTCACTCCGTCCATATAATTTTTTTTAATTTGTTTGGTTTAAAAAAAAACATTAACAAACAAAGTTAAAAGAAAGAAAGAGAGGATAAGAAAAAATGAGATGTTTATCTGTTTTTTTTTTTGTGTATGAAAGAAAATGATAAGAAAGAGTAAAAAGAACGAAACAAATATAAAATACCAAGTAATCTTATAAGTCAATAATTTAGTGTTTTTAAGTGTTTATTTTATTAAAATTTTATTTATTTTTAATTACTTTTTAGAACTTTAGTACTTCAAATTGTTAGTTATTTAATTTCAGGATCAAATATGATGAAATCAAGTCTTAGAGCAAAAAGAAGGGATTTAGAAGCATGGTTAAGGAAAGAAAGGATCCAAGCATGATCCATGGCTGATTGAAGAACAAAATATGAAGATCCTTTACAAATATATCAAGCATGGTCGTGCCTGCAAATGCACTGATCGTGCGCCCTTGCTATCAAACCGTGTTGTGCATTCCAGAACAGTCTGCACGGTCCGTGCTTGCACACGCACAGTCGTGCGCGACCCCAGACGCTCCTTTTACTGCCTTTTGCTCGTTCATACCTTTGGGAAGATTTAGTAGAATTTTATGTTCTGATTTGGTGCATATTTATGTGTTGATTTGGTGCATATTTATGTGCTGATTTAGTGCAAATTTATGTTCAGATTTGGCACATATTTATGTTCCGATTTGGTCTAAATTTATATGCCGATTTAGTACAAATATATGTCCCGATTTAGTGCAACTTTATGCTGCTCCTTTAGCTATAAATAGAGGAGCCATCAGACTTGTATATTCATCTTTTGTTCTTGGGAATTCTCTGTGACAATTATTTCTATTGAATAAAAGTTCTTACTTTTCTTGCTTTTTATTATTCTTGTTCTTTAGTTTCAGCTATTTACTTTCATTTTCATCTCCTTCTCCTTAATCTTTATGTCTACGATGAACATAGGTGAGTAGACTTCTTTGTATTGGGATTGTTGGATGAGTCTGATGACCTAATCCTATCAAGCCAAGTCTAGAACCCTAATTTTATGTGAATCTATTTTTCTAATCTAATCTCACCGTTCTTAATTCTTATTTCAAATACTAACCGAAGTATCGAAAGAAGAAGGTTAGTATTGGACATGCGAGATTAGACAAGGTTTACGAAACATGAGAATAGTCTAGTAAACTTTGAGACCTTCAAGTTTCACTCTTAATGGGTTTTAATAATGATCAAACATAAGAATAGGTGTGGTTGTTATTGAAACACACTCATTGATTTCGAGAGAAACCTTGACATGCTTTAGAGAATTCGGTCTTTAGAAATAAATTTAACATAAGATTTAGATATTAGGGTTGGATTGTAAAAGATTTGTCTTTATGATGAACCAATAATTCCGAGGCACTTTTTATTATTATTTACATCAATCAAAATCCAACTTCTAAACTTTTAATCATTCAGCTAATCTTAAATAAAAAGAGAATTAATTTACAACAACTCCCTGTTGAAAAGATATTTTTACTACCTTGATAAAACCATGCACTTGCGGATTTTACACATCATATTCCTAAATAAAAATGAAATGTGATCAATAGGAAAAACATTTATTGCATTAAAATTCAGGAAAATATTTAATTTATCTATGATTGTTCCATAAAAGTAGAAATGTGTCAAAAATATATCACCTCAATTGTAAGAGATTGACTTTGTCACATCAAAATACGTATGTTCATGTTTGGACAAAGAAGGTGTACCTCTTAAGCATGAGGTGTATTCTTCACGCTGAGGATCTGTTCCTTCACAATTAGTAGGGTGATTAATCTCGAATTAGAGGTGTACATCAGAAGGCGCTCTTATGTCAAAACCCGAATGATCATACTTGAGGGAAAGACCTCCAATTTATAATGATAAGTTTTGACGATGCACTTGCGTTGGTTACTATTTTTTCTCTTGAGATTTTATGATTGGAAAACCCATTTTGACTATGTGATTAAAGGAAAAACACTAGTTTTCTAATTTTCCAGCATAGTGACAAGTATGTCGGTTTTGAAGTGGATGAGATAGTCACAAGCAGGGGAAGTGTTTGAAATGTGATCCTTTTAAAATTTAGTCCTGAAACTTAAATTAGAGTATATACTCAAGAAGGTTCTTGGTAAATGTTAGTCCAACAATATTAGAGTATTAGATATATAACAATTGATTTAAACAGGAATAGAATGTTCTGGATTAAATAAATCTTAAATGATTAAATAGTTTTGACAAGAACCAGAATGTTCTGGATGAATTAAAGCTTAACTGTTTTAATTTGTTTTAACAAGAACCAAAATATTTAGGAGAATGATTATATAAGAAAAATGATTATATAAGCAGAATGAGAAAAATGATATTAAGCTAAAATGTGAAAACTATTTTATCATGGACTAGAATGTTCTGGAGAATTATTAATATAAAAGTAGAATGATAAAACAATATTATAAGCTGATTTTAAGCGTGAGTTTATCTTTAGATATTTATGCAGTTGTTTTATCTTGGACCATAATTTTCTGGGTGCAGTTTTTCAATTAATATTGACTGAAATAATAAAGCAATATTAATGATTAAGTTAGGTCCAGAGAACTCTGGATTAATTTGGTTGTGATTAATTAGGACCAGAAAATTATGGAGAGATTAATAAATATTAGTATGATTGTGATTGTGTGTGTATATATTGTAACTTTAAATAAAAAGAGAAAGGGGAGAATATTCATCTTTTGTTCTTGGGAATTCTCTGTGAGAATTATTTCCATTGAATAAAAGTTCTTACTTTTCTTGCTTTTTATTATTCTTGTTCTTTACTTTTAGCTATTTACTTTCATGTTCTTCTCCTTCTCCTTAATCTCTATGTCTACGATGAACATGAGTGAGTAGACTTCTTTGTCTTGGGATTGTTGGATGAGTCTGATGACCTAATCCTATCAAGCCAAGCCTAGAACCCTAATTTTATGTGAATCTATTTTTCTAATCTAATCTCACCGTTCTTAATTCTTATTTCAAATACTAACTGAAGTATCGAAAGAAGAAGGTTAGTATTGGACATGTGAGGTTATACAAGGTTTACGAAATATGAGAATAGTCTAGTAAACCTTGAGACCTTAAAGTTTCGCTTTTAATGGGTTTCAATAACGATCAACCATTAGAATAGGCATGGTTGTTATTGAAACACACTCATTGATTTTGAGACAAACCTTGATAAAAAGAGAATCAATTTACAACAACTCCCTGTTGGAACGATACATTTTACTACCTTGATAAAACCGTGCACTTGCGGATTTTACACATCAAGTTTTTGGCGCCATTGCCGAGGAGTTAAGTAATATTGATTAACATTTTAGTACCAGTTAGGCTGAACAAACTCTTATCCTCAAAGGCTTCTCTACTCATTCTCAACTCATGTCTGAGATTATGATGAAAAAACTCTTAATATTGATCAAAGATATTGTGAGAGAGTTGGAGTTTGTTTGTATGTGAAGAGTTTTTGAAAGTAGTGATGATTTCACTTCAGAGATGATTTCTTTGTTGTAAAAACTCTTGGTTTTTGTTTTCAAAGCATTCCTCTATTTATAGGAATGAGAGACTTGTTTCTCACTTAATAAAATAGTTGTTGGGAGACATTTTTTCTATGTAACATGTGTTTCCTTTAGTTGCTTGGAGAGAAAGCATGAAATTTCGCACCTGCAGAATGTTCTCCAGAACGTTATGGAATTTCTAGGTTGCAAAGAGAAAAGGAACACGTGTGATTGCAAGTTGTAGAAGGGATGTTCTCTTGATTGTAGAAGCTTGGAGGCCACTTATGATGATGTAATCTTGATGTCCTAAGATGATGTCTTTGATGATGTCATATGGTAGTAACTTCGGAGAGGCATTCTTTAATGAAATTTGCTTCAAATGGGCACAAAAATTGGCCCAAGACAAATTTTTGTATTGAACTTATGTTATGCTTTCCATTTTGATGACTTGTCTTTTGATGTAAATCATTTACTTGCTTTGTAAAACCAGAACGTTCTCCATAACATTCTCACTGAAACATTCTCACAAAACATATTAGTGGATAACAAAATAATAATTGTAATATTTTTGTTTTCTTTTAAAACATCAAATGAAGATATTTTCTTCTCTTTATATGACCAGAATGATATTTGTAGGAACATGAGAAACCTTTCTCAAAGTCAAAATTCCTTTGATTTATTTCTATTCTTCAAATCATATCTTGAATAGTGATGGAAGATTCTTGGATCATCCTAAATCTTGTATGATAGAATCTCCAAGTATATAATCATGAATTTTCTTCTTTGATATTTCTTCAATCAATATCATTAATAAATGACTTAATAAATAATTCATTCATGAATTGGTTTCTCTTCAAAATTGATTCTTTTCATTTTGATGAAATGATGAGAATAATTTTGAGTGTAATAGGCATCCTCATCATGAGAACATTCTTTCATTAGAGTTGATAATATTCTCTTCTATATGAGATGACAATACATTCTCGGTTAATTAACCTTAAATTATTTTGTTGATGATGCAATTTATCTCATAATTCTTCTTGGTGATTTCACAAAATGTTTCTTGTCCATTAAGTATCTTTGAGATATTTTAGTTTAGGCATGCATGTAGTCATGAAGGTACAATAAATAATTCTCTTGAATGAAACTTTTGTGCCTTTTCCTTAAACTCTTTTAGAAACTATTTGAAGATCATTCTTGAATCTTCATATCTTGAAGATACTTAGGTTATGTAACATAACTCAATTTGTGTTTTGTCACATGACTTTAAGAGTGACCTTGTGTACCTTTCAAATATCAACCTTTTATTATTCCTCAAATCTTTAAGGATTAATGATAGATTTTCACCATTGATAATGCGCAGATCAATGGTCAAGATCTCTACATCATTTCTTATTTTTTTTTACAATTGAGAGAATTCACTCCTAGTCTAACAATGTGATTGATCTTGAAAGTTTACAAGGAACTTCAAATATAATAAAACTTAATGTTGGAACACTAGTTAAAATTAAGTGGAAGTTAGAAGAGTAAACACAAAGTTTCATTGGATATAACTAGTGTTGTGTGAATTGGAAAAAATATTCCGCATATGAGAGGACACACACACACACTTAATTATTAAGTTTCTCCGGATTTGTTACGAATTGTCGCCTAGTTTATTTGGTACACGAAAAATATTTTGATACTTCGAGTTCTCCCCCCCCCCCTTTCGACTTGTGTTGACGAGTCCTTCTGTTCTTCTCTTTTTGTCCCTTCAGTTTTGAGTGATATTCGTACCATATTAGAGTGGTTTTATACCATATCGAGGGTGTTAGTTCTTGAACGTTTATCTATGTTGCAGTATGTAATCGCACAGTTTGAACTGAGTTGTTTTATCCTGGAGGCAGCGTAGTTGATAGTCTACCTTACACAATTTTAATAGTGTCGCGAAACGTCTTAAAAAGATCGACCTGATCGTGACTCAACCCGGTAATCTCTTTGATGATAAATTCTCTTTTAAAAGGTACATTTCTGAATTGAAAAACAACAATTAATGATTTGGTTTTCTGAGTTAATAATTATTTTGTTATTTTTATCATGAACAATTTACTTAATCTAATGATCTTTCTTAGAATTAGTTCAAGGGACATTTACAATAATTAGTTTTCTAATGATCTTTTTTTAGAGTTAGTTCAAAGATCTATTAAAATTAGTATTAAAATCTCTCTTTAAGCTTCTCCAATAAAAGAAAATCAGCAATTTTATGAAATTGTAAAGTCACTTTAAATTGGCCGTGCCCCATATCGTTGAGCAATCTTATGTTTTTCTTTTTTTGTTTGTTGAGGAAAGCAATCTTAAGTTATTCATTCACACTTTTCTTTGTTAAAAATTTTAAGGATCTTTTAAGCGAGATTGATTCATGATTATGATAGGACTCCCTTTCAATAATGTTGACTTGACACATACTTTTGAACCCCATAAATCATTGATCTCAAATAATTTTTTTAGAGTATCCCTCGTGATCGATTAATGATGCCATTGCCATGTATAGTTGCCATTATGAGAAGCCTATTGTGTGGGTGATCATTTGAATCCGTAATGTACTTCAATTTTTGTACATGAGTCATGCATATCTCATGCAAGTTCGAAATTAAAGTTGTGTTTGTTATCAATAGTGTGAAACTTTATTTGAATCTACTGTTGATTTGGTCAAATTGGAACTAATTATATATGATTAGTCTGAATCACTATCATAAATATATAAAAATCATTAAGATAATTGTTTTTTTTAATAAGAAATGTATTGCAACACAAAATATTCAAGGTGGATGGCTTTTAAAATAGGTTGGGCCTGCCCAATGGGACCAACTAGGAAAAGTTCCTAGTCGCGCGTTAGTGTGTTATGCGCCGCCACCGGCGTTGATTGATCTCTCTGATTGAGGTTACATTCTTTTATTCAACTTTACACGTGGGAAGGGCTTACTCTCCTAGTGGCTCGACTTGGTCTCGCTCCCTTCCTGCACTATTCCTCCCCACTAAAAAGAGCGATTAATAATCTCGATATGATAACCTTTCTTTCTGAACGCAAGACTACCCCTCTTCTTGAAAGCTTCGCGGCGTTATTTGAAATGGCCATATTGTACTTGTTGGACCGACCTAGGGATGTCAACAGAGCAAAGAGGCTATGGTGAGTAATTGTCTACACTTTGCCCCGTCACTCAAATTGTTCAACATATATGTATGTGGATCCTCAAATGAGGTAGTATCTGCAGAAACCCTATTTACGCATAAAATTGACATCTTTAGACCGATCTTCATTTTTTAGATTTGACTGTAAAAAAATTCATCCAACTAATTTCGCCCATCCCACACTATATGGGTTGGCCTTAGCCAAAACTGGGCTGGCTCTATATGACAGCACAAATATGTCCCTGCGGCTTAAGCAACACATCCTAATAGTGGTAAGGACCACATTATATGAATAGACAACCTAACTAAAATTTAAATAAAAAATATTCAAAATTTAAATGTGTTATTATATGATATACTATATGGAAATGTGTGTTTGAAAGATATAAACTTTGTTTTTCAAATAGATAAATATTACTAAATTAGTGGTTATATAATTTGAACCATGTATACCTCCTTTTTAAAACTCTTTAGTTGTCCCATAACTTATATATCAACTGAAAATAATAAACTACCCTTGCCTAGGCTACGTGTGATCTAATATGTGCTTGAAGGTGACACATATGAGAGAGATCGTACATTGAGAACTTATTTATATCGGGACCATAGAAAATTATTCTCCATACAATAGGATTTATGAAAGAGAAACTTATAAAAGGTCGTTGAACAAGGGTCAACATCAAAGTTGAAATCAATAATGTAACCAACTAATAGCCAGTGGATGCGTACCATGCATAAAAAAGATTATCATTTTCTATCATTTTTATCATCTACTTTTCTCCTATATCTATAATTGTACACTTATTCTATTCTTAAAAATTTCCGAGAAAAAGGAAAAGTATAATTAACGAGAATGCTTCAAAGATACTACTCATGACAAGAAGACTATTGAGTACTAGAAATAGGAGAAAAAAGGGTTAGATAATAAAGTCCAACATAGTGATGTTACATTATAGGGAAGCTATGTTTATATTAAATAATTTGTGGGCACCATGCCTAGCTAGCTAAATTAATTTGAAATCCACAATATATTTGATTCCATGATCCAAATACAATGTACTCATAAAAGTGATAGAGATTGAAGATCATTGGGTTTAGCCGTGCATGGTTTGTTCTATAATTCAAACTCCATCAAGCATGTGAGCAGCAATTAAAGTGATATATTTGATAGAAATCATGGCTGATTGTTATAATGTAAATTTACAAATCAAATCACTATCTTAGGTGGTTCATTATGTTTAAGGTTGCAATTTTTAGATTTGTATTTTTTTTTTTATATAATAAAACATTACAGTAAAAAGAATACAAAGGATACTCCAACTCAACATAACTAACATCAATCACCAGCAAAATCAAATAACAGCTAAACACACTAAATGATTAATGCAACAATCAAAGTAAACAAAAAAGAAAATCCTTTGTTAAGTCAAGAGGGAAGCAAAGAGATTATCTTATTGGAAGGAGAACAATCGCACAAGTGAGTTTAAACATCAAATCTTCATCTAAAGTCTTAAGGTTCTGGATTAAAGATATGTCTCCAATTCATTTATATGATTAATCTTAGCCTAATTTATTTATTTTTTGGATAAGGCAAAAAGTAGGTTAGACATCAAGGAGCCCAGAGACATCTCAACTAGGTTGGCACGCCACTGGAACTCCTATCCTTTGCCGCCTACTCCATAAATATTATTAAAAAAAGGAAAAAGATATATACAAGAGGGTGGACTAGGCCAAAACCCTTCAAACAATGCGAAAAAGAGAAAATAAAGAACCGACATCTTAGAGGAAATGATAATTAGGAAAACCATTCATATCCCAAAAGAAGTCTAAAGACAACGATGGTGGTAACACGTCAAACCAGACGGTGCCAGACATGTCATGACCAACAGCAGCCTTCTTATCCATACAACAATTTCCTTCACGGTAAATATGAGAACAAACAATAGTAATTCCAAGTTGAAAACAATTATGTCAGCGGTTTCGAAGACGAAAAGGAATCAACTTTGCATTTTTGAAAGCAAGCGCCACACTAGAGGAATCACTCTCCAACCAATGGTTGAGCCAAGCGAACTTTGCAGCAAATTCCATAGCAAAAATAATGGTTGAAAGCTCCGCTTAAAAAACCGACACTGGACCCAAGTTACAAGCAAAACAGCGCATAAAAGTGCCCCGGAGATTACGGAAAATACCCCCACAAATTGCCTAATCTTATTAATGAGAACCCTAGTTTTTAATACTCCCTTGAAAGTACCAACATGTTCTAAATTTGATGAGATCAAATCCTACGATTTGGATTCTCTTCATTAACATTTTTCAATTTGTCTCCGCTTTCAATCTCCATTATTAAAACATACCAATCACTCTTCTTGATGATTTAACTCTCATATTTGATGGTTGATATTGAAAATGGAGAAAATTTTGAGAAAATTTTCAATGGAGATAATATGAATTCCCAATTCTACAAGAAAGAAACATTTTTTCGTCACAAATTAGAAGTCACTTTAACAATTTTAAGTATATTAAAAATATAGTTAATTTTGTATAAGAATGAGAGAGCAAATCATTTTACCAAATTATTCATCATTAATGAAATAACAAAGATAAAATAATAAAAGAGAAGTGCTAAAATCACACTATCTAACACTATATTTGATTTGTTATAAAAAGCACACAAGTCACGCCAAATCATGTGAGTTTCATATACATTTGGAGGAACATATATGAATTTTAATCGATCGAAATGAGTGTGTTGAAAATTGTGTTAAAATATATTAATAGTATTATTTTCAATAGAGTAATTAATTAGAGTGTGATAAAAAATGTTTTATTGATATTAAGCGACTTATAATTAGGGATAATTTTTTCCTCTCACGCAAAGTAACTTATAGTTTGAGATTGTAAGAGTATATGCTTTTGATTGAGATTGTAATACATCGAGATAAAAGTATATAAATTCTTTAGATTTAATTATTAATAAGGGACTATTTATGTTTATTTTGAGCTTGTTCAAGCTCAGCACAAAGGTGGATTCAAGGGTTTCTTTGGGTCGAAAAGCAACTTATTTTGAGCTTGTTTATTTCTAGGGATTGAATAGTTTAGGAGAGTGAAGTGGTCCATTAGCCAAGACGGATGAGGGAACCATTATATATCTGGATGTTTATCTTTATTTTTCTGTTTCTCCTTAATTTTTTATTTAATTGATTTTATTTATGGATTGTTTATAAAAAAAAAATGGGATGGTTAATATATCCATTTATTTTGAATTAAAATGATATTTGATGAAGGAATTTGCTTTATGGCACGACACCAATACAAGTACAAAAATGCACGACATTAATATAACCCATAGATGAATAATGTGTAACATTGTTTTTATTCTCTCTCCCATGCATTGTATGCTATCCATTGATTTTAATGTCGTGTGTTGTTGTTGGTTATTGAGTCGAGCTAGATAGCACTGCTCATTTGATGAATAGTCAATTAATCTTATCTTATTTGAGTGTGTATTAACGTTGAAATAGAAAGATATATTCACAAAATCATACACTGAGATTTGTCAATAGTTTTACAATTGAAATTTTGAAAGGTTAGTAATGCTATTCCAATTTTGGGTGTTTGACATTAACGGTTCATGCTGATAGCGTCAACTAAATGGAAATCTCATTTATTACAATAACAAAATTATACTACTTTGAGATTTTTCTAATAGTTTTACAATTGACAGGTACCTAATGCTATTTCAGTTTTGAGTGTTTGACGTTAACAACTAAAGTCAACTAAATTAAATATCTCATCTTTTACTAGATCGTATATAATATGTGATGCACAAGTGAATCGTAGGAAATAATATCTCTCCATTATGTAATTAATTTATATTTGGAATACAAAAAATTCATAAATTTATATTTTTTTTTGGGTGGTTAGGATTTTAGGAAAATTGCTTGGATAAATTGGGAGTCTATTTGTACTCCAAAGGAGGGTTGGGGGTGAGGAGGGTGGGAGCTTTTAATTTATCATGATTGGTGGAATAATCCCCTTCTTTGTATAGGTGTCCACTTGTAATTTGTGTTGTTTTGGTGGTGCTTCCTTGTTTTGGACACCGTGATCTTGTAAATACTTTTGGGTGGTTCTCCCCTTGCACAACTTGTGCGGGGTGAATCATTGTTGTTAATATTATATCTCATTTTAGTTTGTTAAAAAAAAATCATAAAAATGATTCTAAAAGTTATTATCACTGAAACATAAATATTTTTTATAGAATAATTAGTTCATCTATACTATATATAAAGAAAACTACCTCTTTCAGCACTTTTGGGTTGAATTTTTCTTTCCAAAAACACCCTCAATTTTCAATGCAAATAATAATATCAACCCTTTATCGACTCTTTCTTTTATATGTTCTCTCTCCTGCGATACATCAAACCACTACAAACCACCAAACTCACCGCCACCCACTTCCTCCTTCAAATCCAAATCCTTCCAGCACGATGTAGATTCTCACCGTGGTGGTGTGACATGATCTCAAACCTCCACATCACCTTCTCCGTTCGGTTGACGCCGTAGTTTGTCCCTGTTTTGGCTCGGATCTTCCTCCCTTGTTGTCGTGTTCTTGTCGCTACCTTGCTGGGTGATTCGTAAGGTTCGATTTTTTGAAGATCCGTCGCATCTTGGTGTACATGGATTTTTGAACCGGATCTGAGTCGTGTCTCACAGTGCTGGTGGTTCATGTTCGCGGTAGCTATTTTTGGTTTGTGACTCATGGTTGTGGAACTCCGTTGCTGTTTTGCTCGCCAGATGTGTTTTGTGTTGTCGGCGTCTTCGTTTCGGTTGTTTGTATGCTTTTATTATTCTGTTTGTTCTGTTGTTGTTTGTTTTTGTTGTTCAATACGAGATTGGGTGACTTAAACTTGTACTCACTTTACAGTAGTTGCGTGTTTGTGACTCAAAAATCCGAAAGGGTCTGGTTCTGTTAACCCGACAAGGTTTGGTTACTAACGTATTGGACTCATCCCTCGATCTGAGTTCTAACGCGTCTGTTTGATTTGTGTTTGGTGGCCTGACCTCTTCGACTCTCTGATGTTTCCAGATTTGTTGAGATTGTTGAGGCAAAATCCCAAATTAATTTTAAAGATAATAAACTTTAATGATTAAGGATTAAATGGACTTTGATTAATTCTTTGGTATTTAACTTGTGCTCTTGAGTGTTTTACTAAGACAGGA
>Ga0228711_1008933_pt1 | contig 13817 bp, 9 predicted proteins | sample MedpolnodulmetaG_2_FD_177996 | JGI IMG/M metagenome (GOLD analysis project Ga0228711, IMG submission 177996) | Root nodule microbial communities from Medicago polymorpha collected in Santa Monica, California, United States - brown nodules | ecosystem: Host-associated > Plants > Roots > Nodule...
TATATATATATATATATATATATATATATATATATATATATATATATATATATATATATATATATATATATATATATATATATATATTTATATTTTCCCCATGTGGGGGTTTGTCGTTTAGAATTTATCTAAGTAGATCTGATGAAGTATATTAAAGAAGTCAGATTGACACTTATTAAATATTGTTTAGAGTTGATAAAACATTGTATCAAAATAATACAATGATGTTAATTGAAATTGAATTCCAATGAGAATAAATTAAAATGTAGAATTATTTTATGGGATGTTGTCGTTTGAAGTCATTCAAGCAGACCTGTATAAATATAATTATAAAGATCAAGTTTATTGTTATAATCTTTGATAAATATATGAGGTTGATTGACTTCGTTTGTATATAAAGTAGATTGAGGGGATTGTGACTTAAGCCACTCGAAATTAATAAGTGATGGAAACTCAACCTTTGTGATTGGAGATCCCATGAATAAGGTTTATATGGGTAAGAACAAGTCACTTATTAGTTCTGTTAGCACTAATTAATTAATTTTTGTTCTCATCCCTTTCCTATGGTGCGTGGAAGATCATCTTCTTGATGGCATTCGCCTATGTATTGGCCAACTCTCCACTTGGAGACTAAAGCCTTTGCCTAGGTCCCATTAACTAACTCTCAATTTGTGATTGGAGATCCCATGAATAAGGTTTATATGGGTCAGAACAAGTCACTTATTAGTTCTGCTAGCACCAAAAATTAATTAATTATTTTTTGTTCTCATCCCTTTCCTATGGTGCGTGTGAGATCATCTTCTTGATGGCATTCGCCTATGTATTGACCAACTCTCAACTTGGAGACTAAAACCTTCGCCTAAGTCCCATTGACTAACTCTCATTTCAGCAAACTGACGTCCTTGTCAGAATCTTATAAAGACTTATTTGTTTCTTGAAATACATGATATGGGACTTGCAAATGCTAACTAAAACTTCTTCCCCTTCCAACATGTTCAACTTTCATTGCTGGCCTAAGCTTTGAATTAAGATGATGTTCTAATTTTATTGTTGTAGGTTTCAAGACTTCATTGTGTTTAAGCTTTTGAGCTCTCCTTCTTACACACACATATATGATGCTATGGTATAGGGAAAAGTACATTTTTCGAAGGGTTCTTACATCAGTGGAGTTGATACCCGATGTGATAGATAAACACAATGACAATTTTGAAGTTTTAGTAATTTTTGTTGAAGGTTTTCACATGAGTCGAACTAATAACTAATGGATAAGATAAATGCTGAAGGTTTTCACATTAGTTGAACAAATAACTGATGGAAAAGATAAATGATATTTGTATGACCTCAAATACTTATGTAGTTTAGGTGTCACATTAATCCCCTCCCAACCTCAAATACTTATATTGAAACATGGCCTTTTCTTGTAAGCAGAGAAATCCAAAAATAATATATGCAAATACTTTTAGACTTATTGTGCAACGATCATAAGATACTAAGTATTCAAGTCAACTTTTGGTGGTTTAGTTTGTAATATGCTTATTATTTTCTTCCCCTTTGAAAAAAAACAAGCAATAGCATATGAAGTTAAATTCTAAACTAAAACATACCCCATAGATGGGTGATAATGAGAGAAGAACAAGAAATGAATATTAGACGTCAAAGGTAACCAACACTTAAGGCATTAGTTTAACGGCGTATGAGTTCAAATGTATCAGTTTGCACAGCCTTAGTTGTGCTAGACTCCTCTACGTGCTGCAATGTTTGAGGAGGTTTTTCGAATACCACTTGGAAGGGTGAAAATCTAGGTGCGTCATGTGTAGTGGTGTTGTAGTGCCATTCCGCCCAAGGGAGAAGTTTTCCCACTGTTTTGGTTGGTAATGAACAAAACACCGAATGTACAATTGCAGAGCTTTGTTAACAATTTCAGTTTGTCCATCACTTTAAGGGTGATAAGTCGAGGACATTCACATTTTTGTACCTCTTAGCCGAAAGTGCTCCTGCCACATTTTTCTCATAAAAATTGGGTCTCGATCGGAAACATACTCTTGGGTATCCCATGTACATAGCAAATCATTTTGGTGAATAATTTGGCTACCTTTGCTTCAGTCAAATGTGTGGGAAGCATGTCAAATGAGTCACTTTCGAGAGCCGATCAACTACGACAAGGATGACTGTAATTTTGGAAGGAAGGCAGCCCTACAATGAAATCCAGAGAGATGTCTTCGCAAACATTTTCTGGTGGTGCGAGAGGCTAAAGCAACCCGTAGGGCAATTAGGCTGGGATTTTTGTTTGCTGACAACATGGACGGTCACATCAACGCCACGTGGGCTAAAACATGTCAGCTCAGCAAAAAAGTGGGCCCAAGGACCTTTTCAATAGACAGAAAATTTTACCTTTTTTAATTTTTTTTTTGTAAGGATCAAAAGCCAAACGAAACCTATTTGCAGGGATCATTTGCATATATAAGCCTTTGATTTTTGTGAGTATTGATTTACTAGTTTGGGTGAATGGTATAATACGTCATGGTTAGACAGAATTATTCTAGTTATAGGTCACTTCAAGATTTTATTTTTTTAAAATTGATTATAACAATGAAATTCAAATTCCACCGATTTTGATCCTAATAATTTATTATATTTACTGAGTTTTAACAGTAATTTTATGAAAAACATATATAAATAACAATGATCATTTTTAATTATTACAATAAAAAACAATAATAATTTTTAATAACAGCTCCAACCGTAGATAAAGGTCGAAAGCATGTAGTGGTAGCCACTTGGTAATGACATATGAACACAATTCTGTTGCTATTTGTTGAGTATATGCATGGACCCGTCGGTAAATGTCCTCTTGACATTTAGCTACATAAATTAACCCTATGGTGATTGACTTTTCTTGGCACTGCATGTCAAGTTTCTAGTTGTGTGCAAATACTGCTGGGAAGTATTCTGCTATCCACTTCCACCACTTCTAACAAAACCCAATGTTTTTCACCAAGAACTATAAGATACACACTCAACCTAGGCATAAGCCTCTTCCAATTCCAGTTTGAACAAGATTGATTTCTTTTTTGTCTTTTTTGTTTCATCCACGCCAATTCAATTGTAGTTAAAATACCGTCAACAGGGCGTCTATACTTACGAAAGCTGATTGTGAAATTGAGATGACTTCATTAATCAATTTTTCTTTTATGAAAATTTTGTATCTGGCCGAAGATCGATTAATATGAGGGGTCACTCTGCTCTAATACCATAAAAAGATATCAACAAATTGATTAAAATGAGCTTCTAATTCATTGATTGTCTAAAAGGAATATATATATAAGGGTTAAATAAGTTTTTCGTCCTTATAAATATAACGAATTTTGATTTTAGTCTCTAAAAAATTAAACACAATGTTTTCATCCTCACTAAATTTGTTATTTTGCTTTTGGTCCTTAATGAGCATTTTATGTTCATATGATTGTCAAGATTATAACTCTTGTATATTTAAGATGTATCCATGTTATTTCTGTTTATTATGTTCAACCTTTATATATTCATATTATGTTCAAAAAAATGTCAAAAACATATTAAAATTATATCCATTAGAGGACCACAAATAAATACAAAATTTATAAGAATGAAAACATCTAATTTTTTTTTTCGGGATTAAAATCAAAATTTAATATATTTATAGAAACAAATAACTTATTTAATCCTATATACCTATGTCTAATTCATAGGAACACAAACTTACTTCTTACTACCTAAACATGATGGATAACTATCAGAGTAGTTTTTTTTTTAAAATGTTAATATAATTTAGGCTTATTTGATTCGATGGTCTCTCAAATAATTTCAAATTTTTATTTTGGTCATAAAACATACTTTTTGGTCCTTCAAGTTTTCTTCTGTTTGCCAAATAAATCTCGACTGTTAACTTTCACTTTAAATATCTATGGTGTACCAACCTTAAGAGTGGTCTATCGTAGACCTTATTAATTTTGTTAATTTTAACCGTTGATCTTTTTATCATAAAAGGGATCGTTAGATCTTCATAAAATAATGCTAAAGATATGAAATATCTAAAATACCCATAATTTCTTTTCTCCTCTTCTTCTCCAGCGACATCTTCTTCCCTTTTCCTGTTATCTTCTCAATTCTTCCACCATACTCAGATTAAGAAATTCTCACTCAATTTCCTTCATCAACTCAATTTGTTTCCATCCCAGCAACAAAACCATTAATTCCCCTAATTTCTAAAACACCGTAATTTTCAATCTGCAAGGAAGAGATGAAGACAGAGTAGTCGTGAGAGAGATGGAGGGATTAGGTGCGTTAGTTCAAGGACGAGGATACTGTGACCGATGCATTGACGTGGTTGTTTTTTATGAATGTATTAATATGATTGATGAAGATGAAAATATAGAAGATGAAGAAAAGGAAAAAAAATTAGGTGTTAGTGGTACATCGTAAGATAAAATAGACCTACTTAATCCAATGGTTCTCTTTTAAAAAAAAATCAAACGGTTGAAATTAAAAATATTAATAGGATCTATGGTGAACCACTCTTAAGGTTGGTCCACCGTAGACATAATTTGGAGTTAAATTTAATCGCGAGATTTATTTGGCAAACAGAGAAAAAGATGAGGGACTAAAATGCCATTTTTATTAACTGTGGGATCAAAATGAAAATATGAAATTAAATAAGGAACCAAACGATCTAATAAGCCTATAATTTACTCTTCTTCCCCAATTTTTATATGGTTTAGAATATAAATATATATTGGGGTTTGCTAACTAAGATCAACAAAAAATATGAAAGTCCAAGTTAGTAAAATTTTACCTTTTTATTTGGACAAAAAACCAATATCCATTAGTGTAAACCAATTTAAAGTAAGAGATAGTTTAGTAAATATCCCTCAAGCTATTTGTTATAAAATAAAAGTGGGTCTAAGTTAGTAAATTGGTGCAAGTTAACAAATATGTTTTAATGAAGATTACTACAGTAACTCTCAAACTATTTGTAATAAAATAAAAGTAGGTTTAAGTTAGCAAATTGGTGCAAGTTAACAAATATGTTTTAATGAAAATTATTAAATTAACCCTCAAGCTATTAGTTCTAAATAATAAAGATGAATGATATTTTTGTCCAAATGAAAAGGTGCACTTTTGCTAACTTGAAACTTCAAGTTTTTTGTTGGTCTAAGTTAGCAAACCCCTATATATAGCTATAACTTACGCTCACTTAAAAATATGAAGGAATAAGTTAGCAAGACAAGTTCTACTTGTTTTTGACCAATAAACAAATCCTTTCTTTAAAATAATCACTTAAATGAATGGATATTTGGAACCCACTTGAGTTGGTTTAGTGATGTTGGTTTGAGACCTACGAATGTGTTCCTCATCAAGGTCTCAAATTCGATTTTATCCGGTGTCAATTTGAATGCGCTAGTTTAGTTTCTTCGAAAAAATGGATATTTTGGTAATTTACATTTTTTTAATATAATTATTCAATTTTCTTTTTTAATAATGTCGATTTCCGTACTATAATGATTTTTCAATGCTGGGTTCTACTTTCATCAATATTATACACTGGAGTTCTATGATCGTAAAAAATACCAAGGGAATAAATACTAAAATGTAAAATTAAAAACGATATCAGAACAAGTAAACTCAAACTATAATAAGATAGACAACAAAACAACCATGAAATAGTAAAATGTAAAATCATTGCACAATAGAGTGTGATAACAAAATAATTAATGTGAACTCAAACAAACTTAACAAAGTTCAAAGCTAGCAAGTAGCTAGTATAATTCTTCAATTGTGTCTCAAGAAGATTGAAAAATGTTGTGCCCGTGGATCAAGTTGGATTATTAATTATGACTTTTTTATGGAAATTTATTAATTATGACTATGACATGATAACAAATATTTAGAAAATTAGTCATTTTCCATATACTTCGAATTCTCTAGTGTTGTCTTTTTGGCATTGCATGCTATTTGCTTGTAACGTTTACTAACAGACACTATCAAAGGCGCACGTATAATGCAAACTTGCATTATTATAAAGTTTTGGTTGCATCTAAATTTGTCTTGATATTGTTTTATTAAATCGATAAATAATAAGATATACTTAATTTCCTTCAAAAAAAAAAGATATACTTAATTAAGATAGTATATCAAGCCGACAGAATTTCATTAAAACTATATGTTTCATTGATACATTTTTAGACGTAATTAGATAGTATGTGGTAGCCAATTAATATTTTATTCAAGATGAAAATTAAGAAATAAGGTTGCTTTCAAGAGAGCATTGTTTGTGTGTAAAAACAGTCACTTTTAAGAATTTTATTTTTCACAATCAGTTTGAAAAAAAAAAACATGTATCCAATATACACACAAAAAAAGGCATAATGTTATAAATCACAATCACAAAAATTAAGTAAGATTATAAATCACATGGTGATGCTAGCTGCTCCTCACTAAATCTCTCTTGTTTTGTTTTCTTTTCATTAATCAACTAATTAATTAATTAATAAGGTACGGATGATTAAAGCAATTAAACACTTAACAATAATTACCCATCATATATTTGCCAAAAAAATAATTACTTACCATATATATATATATATATTAGGAAATTACTCATCATATATATAGCTTCATATATATAAAATGTTACTGCAAAGAATGCGTATATTGGATAGGTCAAGGGGAAATTGAGAATTAAGATTAAGAGATTAAGATTGAAAAACACAACTTAGGTTAGTTGAATTGAGAATTTAACCATGAAAAGAATGTGTAATTGGATAGGTTAAGAGGAAATTGATGTCCAAATAGTAGGGTAACCTTAGCGTGAAGTTTAGGGATGATTGGGTGAGTTAAGGGTTCGAAAACGGCAATTTTTAGACAATTTAGAGGTAACATCGAAGCTAAATCTCTGTTTTCCATGTCATTGATTTGAATCAAATATCTTTGATTCATATCAATCTTCATCTGAAAATTTTTGAATCAAAACATATCCTTGATTCATATCATTATTTGATTCTGGTCATTTTTTTTTAGCCTTTCGAATCGAATCAAAGATCTCTAATTCGTATCAAATTTTGACAATATCATATTCCACCCTTCCAAGGACTAGAAAACTCAACTTTTCTTCCCTAATTGAGTTCCTAAAGTGATGGTTAGAATCCTAAACCAATATACCTAATTAAAGGAGTGAGTTTAAGTGTAGTTAGAAGTGGTTCCTCAAAAATATGTCGAGTTTTAACGTGATTTAGTTAAAAGAGTACTAAGTAGAGTTGAAAGAGATATAGAGGGATAGTTCATGAGCAATTTATGAGGTCAATAGTAATGCCTTAAGTAAAGAAAGGTTCCATTGTTATAAGCTAATTAGGAAGGTATAAACTAGAATAAACTAAAGATACGGTGACAATAGTTTATGATGATTACTAATGTGGAATATATGAAGATAAGGCATAAAAACTTAATGAATTCTTAGTTGTAGAAATGGAAGACATTATAGGTAGTGATAATGGTGAGATAAAAACCTTAAATTAAAAGCGAAGAATAGAGTATGCCGATAGAGTGAAGGTTGTAATGAATGAGAGAAACTAATGTTGAGTTTAGGTGCTAACTATGATGTTGAATACTATAGAAACAATACATAAACATATATGATGTTGAATGATGATGAGATATTGTTGTCAAATGATGTTGAATTAATGATGAGATAATGTTTGTTGTATATTGTTGATGAATGACGAGATAAATGATGAGTATGAATGATGAGTAATGACGAGATATATTCTATTTATAAATGATGAGTTTGTTGAGTTAAATCCGTTTATTGTGTGAATTCCAACGATGTGCCAATGTGTAGTAAATAGCGAGTCTTCCTTCATGCATGAATACATTCATGCACTCAAAATAATGATGAGTAGAAGTGGTATCGCATGCATATATATCATAGGGTTGAAGTACATCTACATATAAATGGTGATATTTGAACTTGGTGCATGTAATGTGAAATGATGAGTAATTGATGATATATCCTATTAAGTCTTGTAACACCAATTGCATTAATTAACCCTAATTTCTACTTAATAAACCCTACTTGGGATCGAACCAGGTATCACATGTTTTCAATTCACAACTCTTACCACCAGAGTGCTGATGTTTTTGATGACATATGATTGATTCAATGTTATGTATTCAAGACAACTCTTGAGTCATATTTCATTCAATCTCACAATCCCTAAATCATTTCTCATCATCATGCAATTGAACCTAATAACCATAACCCCGTCCTTTTTGGCGGGCCTAATTAATATTTATGATAAAAAAAGTCTGCAAGAAATTGAATCGAGTAGCACATGAAAAGTTCATTTTTTTTAAAAGTCATTAACTCCATTGCAATTCTTTTTTTTTTATAGCAGCTTCTTTTCATTATTATTTTTCTTTCGGTTAGCACATAACAATTTCTTTTTATTATTATATTTTCTTTTGATTACCACGTAGCAGTTCCTGTTCATAATTTTTTTTTATTTCGATTACAACATAGCAGTTTCTTTTCCTTTTCATTTTTATAGATTTAACAACCTTTGCGGTTAGGACCAATTTTTGTGTGCAGAATTTTGTATATATATTTTTTCTTTTGATTTGTTTTTTTTATTGCAGTCAATCTTTTGTTTTTGTTGCTTTTTGAGGTAGTTTGATAACATAATGTTGAGTATAACTATAAAAGTAATAATATAGTCAATTTCATAGTTATATATGTAGTTCTACAAAACCCGTGCAGATAAGGATTAATTTCTTTTCAATATCTATTCCACTTCCAATCGATTTAACATTCAATTCATTTAACCTTCTAATTTCAATGCACAATAATTTTAGTGGATTTTTTTTTCCATAAAAAATGACTTAATTTTACCAAGGGCATAAGATATTAACGAACAATGAGCTCAATTATCCCATTCATGCATATATCCAATTATCCCACTAACAAAATATTATATAGATCATAATGTGCCTCTAATTTGCAAGTAGAAAATGATATTTGAAGAGAATGATGGATGGGAAACAAACCAATGAAATAAAAAAAATTATCCTCAAATCCTAACTCTCTAAGAACAAATATTTGGAGATATGTAGAAATGAAAAATAATTGATGAAGAGTGTGAGAAAAACAAATGATCAAGAAATGGAATGGAGAAAGAAAGATGAGAAAGAGGTAAAAATAAAAAGGCAAGAAAAATAAATCAGAGATAGGAACTCAATCACAATAAAGTGATATGTGGAAGAGAGGGAGATGGAGCTGAGATGTCATGAAAGAGTTTTTAATGGAATCAAGGTTGCAACGACCATTAGTAAAAGTCAAGGACAACCACTAAAACATGTCGGAGTATATCATCCAACACCAACATTCTCATATGGTCAATTATATATGTTGAAATTTCAAGAGTGGCCTAAATAAAATGTTTGAAGATATTGACAACCAATGAAGATGGTATTGTAATATCAAATGTGTTTTGCATATTTTAAATGCTAGTAAATCACGACATAGTATTAAGTATTACATCAGACCCAACCCGTGCAAGTGTTGCACGGGTGTAGATCTAGTATATATAAATCCTACTTAGTCTCCAAACCCTATTCCCTAACCCTAATACTCAATTTGTCTATTTTAGACTTATTTTTACAACATAATTCCAGTTTTATCCCGAAACCCTATGCTGGGAATTGAACCAGGTACCACATGCTTCCAATCCACAATTCTTACCAACAAGGCACTGATGCTTTTGACGACATGTGATTGCTTCAATGTTGTGTATTCAACACAAATCATGGGTCCTATATCTTTCAATCTCACAATACCTAAATCATGTCTCACCATCATGCAATTGAACCTAATAACCATAACCCCGCCATTTTTGGCGGACCTAATTAGTTTTTATGGAGAAAAAAAGATTTGCAAGGAATTGAATCAGGTAGCACATGAAAAGTTCATTTTTTTATGTCACTATTGCCATTGTAATTCCTTTTTTTTGTAGCAGTTCCTTTTCATTATTATTTTTTCTTTCAATTAACACATAACAGTTTCTTTTCATTATTATTTTTTCTTTCGATTACCACATAACAGTTTCTTTTCCTCCTAATTCTCCAAACCCCTATTCCCTAACCCTAGTACTCAATTTGTCTATTGTACCCTTATATTTTTCAACCTAATTTCAATTTTGTCCTCTCCCTCACAATAAAATCATATTGAGCTCATCATGTCCATAAGGTAAAGAATGAAAACAAACGTTCAATAATGGAGAGACAATAACATTAAATTGATTAAATGAATATATTCAATTTCTTAAGAATGAAATATTATTATTAAAAACAAAATATTCTACTTTAATTTGCAGTTTCAGTTGGTAATACACTCCCAACTTTAATTGTTTTTACTTATATATAATAGCGCAAATTCAATTGGATAGTTCCAAATCAAGTAGGGAAAGTTACACTTATATTTGAAGATACCATTTTTAATATTGATTTTATGTAGGCTACTACGGTAGAATTAATCAAAAAAAATATCTATAAAAGTTCGGGATGTTATGCCTCCTTGAAAAAAATAAGATTGCTACCGTATTAATCTTCAGTATTTCTTATTCTTAAATATCTATAAACTCAAAAAAATGCAGTGACATGACCATTCTCCATTCACTTTCTGTCGACATTGGTCTATGGTATTTGAGTTGAAACCTATTCCATTTTTTTAAAAGTCTCTTTGAATTTGACTAATGTAGATAATGTATATTTTTTTCAATTGTTAATATATTGTTTTTAGTGTTGACATGATTTCGAAGAAATATTTATTTATTGTAACATATATTAGCATATAAGACGCGTGCGTCGCACGGGTCGGTGGTCTAGTAGTTGAGAAATTTTGATGATGATTGCGAATGAAGACGTGTGTTTATGTTTAATTCTTCAAATGTTATCCAATGTGCTCAAGTTATACTATATGAATTGTGTTCTCACCCTTATTGTGTTGTTGTGTATTTGTCGTGTATGTACTCTTTGGGTACAGATACTTAGGACGAGGAGCTCTAACTGCGAGATGCTTAGAAGGTAGCGTCGTGAGTTTTCTTTCGCTATCATTTTATTTAGGGAAATTTTGTAGTCGAACAAGTGCTCTAATCTATAACACTAGGGTCGAAAATTATCGTTTGATTTATGTTTATGAAATTTAAAAGTTTGGAACCTTTGTTTATTTCATTTTAAAGACGATAACACAATTTAATTACGATGATGGTTGAAATATTTCACTGCTGAATTATGAATTATTATTGTTTTATGAGATAATAAATGATGAGTATGTGTCACACCTTTATTTAAATAGATTCTTATTATTTAATAATTCAAAGCCGGGATTTGGGGTGTTACAGAGAACACCCTACATAAACTCAACTAGAGTGAGTTCATTCCCCCAAATTGATTAAGAATACACTACACAAGCTTATATTGTAGACCATATCTGCAAACTTTCAAGTGACACCTCAATAAAATATTAATCATGTCAATATCATAACTTTCCAGCTGTTTGAAACATCTGCATAATGTCCGAAATATTGGTCCAATAATAATGTATTCCTCAATGTTTTTTTTAAGAAGATTCATCAGTGTTATCATCATGACCTACCCAGATAGTCTATATAATATTATATCAAATATACTATGAAAATCAATGTTAACCGACAATTTAATGCACCCTACGTTACTATTTATTACAACTGTCAGAAATATCTACATAATGTCAAAATAATGGCCCAATAATAATAATTCATTCCTCATGTTATCTGTATGGACTACCCAGATAGTTCACATATCAGTGTACCACATCCTTATATGAATCCCACTCCCAACCTAACCATCTTAGATCTTATACCATACCTTAGAGGGCACCATACACATAATAAAAAAGTGAACTTCAGACTCAGGAAAAGGCCCACAAAAAGCACAAATTGAACCCACAACATTAAGAATAACCCCACGCCTAAAAAAATTACTTCTGATTGGGATCTCATAAATGAGAAGCTGTCAAAAGAACACCTAAACTTTGGATGGATCACAAATATTCCAAACATGGCTCAACACCCTTGCAAGCTCTGCCAGTCCAAAGACTCATCCGAGGGAGAATCATACGCAGATTGAATAAAAAAGACCCCATATGAAGGGTGCTTCCATGAACATAAATCATCCCCGTCACACAACCATCTCGATCCCAACACCACCAAAAGCTCCACCACTAACAAATGTTCATAAATGAACAACCTATATGCCTCTGTCTCAAATCCACTCCCATATCCCTACAACCCAAGAACCCATCTCCCATATCGAATAAGACTTATGGACCGACACCTGATACAACCTAGGAAACCAAACCCTAAGAGGAACCTTCATAACCCAAACATCATCCAAAAAGGAGGTTATGTAACCATCACACAAAATTTTAACTTGTTGAGAAAACCACTATGAGATTGCATCCAGACCTCCTTGGAGAAGAGAAACACATTTTCATCATGAGGAGACAACACCTGATTAATCTCGAACCTAGCACAAAGTATATCATGCCAAAGACTTGTTCCACTAGAGAGGAGTTTCCATCACCATTTCCCCAACATGGCCTGATTAACTAGTCTTAGATCACTAACCCCCAAACCCCTTCGACTTAATCCTGCACTGTTGAAACAAAATGGATTTTGTACAATGCATCTAAAGTTTTGATGATAACAAGGTATTAAAAGAACAATTGGATATGTTAATGTATGTTCAAGTGTGCAGGATCATAAACTAAAAATCTATAGTATTGAATCAAGTTTTGGTTCTGGAAGAACATATACAAGAGCAATTGGAATTTAAAGAGAATCTAAATATATGGACCAGACTCTAGAGAAGTGTAACTTCTGAAGTATCAGTCTCTAGAGTTCTGAACTTTGAAGAAGTAGCTTCTGAAGATCATCAGACTCTGAAGGACACGTCATACTTGTCGTCTTCGTAGGATGTCACTATTTGACTCAAATAGTACAATTTGTCTTTTTCTAACTAAGTGTAAAAACGGACAAAGAACTTCAAGCACAATTGGAATGAAGGGATAATTCCTTTTGAAGCAAAGAAATTACAAATGGCTTTCAACGTCATTAACCATATCAACTAACATTCCAACGTCTTTGATCAAGCTTCTCAAAAATCCTAAATTATGCGTTGACACCTCTCTAACGTCTCTTATATATCCTTCCCTATATAAGGAGGTGAAGACTTGAAGAAATAAAATAAGAGTTTGTACATTTTGAAAGGGCCCTTACTCTGTCGAAATCAAAGCACATTTGAACTTAGAATTTCTTACAAACTTATGATCTTAGAAATTCTTAAGTCTTAGAGTTTACTCTGATTTTAATTGTTTACACCTTTGATTGTATATCAAGTGTAAAATCAAACAAATAATCTTAGAAATTCTTGAGTCTTAGAGTTTACTCTGATTTTAATTGTTTACACCTTTGATTGTATATCAAGTGTAAAACTAAACAATGTTTTATTTGATTAAGTTAGATCGTGATAAGTCTCTTTCAGCTGTAATTGATCATTAGAAGTCTCTTCCTTTTATGCTTGAGCATTGGAAGTCTCTTGTTTGTGTGCTTGAACTTTTGTAATCTTTGTTACTATAGTGAAAATCCCCTAGAAGTGCAAGGGAACTGAACTACTCTTGGTTCTCTCTCTCTCTCTCTCTCTCTCTCTCCTTCTCTCTCTCTCTCTCTCTCTTCCTCTCTCTCTCTCTCTCT
>Ga0228711_1008935_pt1 | contig 13811 bp, 12 predicted proteins | sample MedpolnodulmetaG_2_FD_177996 | JGI IMG/M metagenome (GOLD analysis project Ga0228711, IMG submission 177996) | Root nodule microbial communities from Medicago polymorpha collected in Santa Monica, California, United States - brown nodules | ecosystem: Host-associated > Plants > Roots > Nodule...
TGACCGTAATCAGCGATTGTTTAACAATTTGGGTAGCTCTATTGACCAGTTGTTGGACAAAGTAAAGCGGTGCTCTCTTTGGTGGCTAAAAGCTAACAATGCTGTATTTGTTTTTGGTTTCCATTTGTGGTGGTCAAGTCCTTTGGCTTGTCTAGGACTTACCTATCTTTGATTAACACTATTCTTTTGTAATTATTTGGGAGCTCCTTTGTACTACTTGTGCTTGGGTGAGCTCCCTCCTTGTTAATATATAAGTTCCATTTTTGATTGTCCAAAAAAAAAAATGACAATTCATTTTTTATATGAAAAAAATAAAAACAAAAATATAATAAAAGAAAATCAAAATTAACTGATAAGATCATGAATGATATATTTTTTTGGTTTTCGACTATAAATGATATCTGATTTTATTTTAATTAAATCCTTTTTTGAGCAATAAATAAATATATAATTTTTTTTATTATTTTTATTCAAAAATAATTAAAAGTAAATCCTTATTTTTGACTAAAGAAATATTGAAAAGGGATTTTTCTTTTTTAATTATTTTTTTGGTCAAAAAAGGATTTTTTTTTTTAACAACACATAAATGGGAAGTTGTTATTTATTTTTTTGACTAATTTTTTTGGTCAAAAAAGGATTTTTTTTTTCTTTAACAAAACATAAATGGGAAGTTGTTATTTATTTTATTGACTAAAGGAATAAAATTTTGACTAAAGGAAATTTTTACTGTCTTTTTATATTTTCCCTTATTTCTTTTATTTACTTTTCTAATCTTTTTTTATTACTATCTCGAGATTTTGGAGATTCAAATGGACGATTAACTCTCGTTAATAATTTTAATGAAGTTGAATCTCCAAACTCGAATTCAAACTCCGGACTTTGATTAACTTATAACAGACTTGTGTCATTTTATCTAAGTACTCTCGGGTATTTGCTAATTACCTTAATATGTTCGGTAAACATAACTCAATTAGTAGCTAGAAGGACAATAATATTAAGCAGGGGCTGAAGTTGAAACCCTGAACTCCCCACTTCTCCATATTTAAAATGTGTGAGCTCCAACCACTATATCATTTGAACAAAAAAACATTTCAATTAATATATTACATTAGTGTACAATTATTTTATAGATGCATCCGGTGACGTACATTTTCATTAATTGACTGATTTCTTCAACAAGAGATTCATTAGTTGACCGACAACACATCTTGAATGCATCAACAAAATAATTGTATACTTGCAACTTACTCCATCCGTTTCTAAATATAAGCAAAATTCACTTTTTAGGTTCATTCGTTTAATGATGTATGTGGTTCATATTATGGACCACATACATCATTAAACGAATGAACATAAAAAGCCAATTTTGTTTATATTTAAAAACGGAAGGAGTATCACATACTTCTTCCGGTTACATTTATTACCAACTTTTGTTTTTTTAGATTCATTAAATAATTGATGTATCTAAATTGTACATCACTTATTTAATGAATTTTAAAAAGCAAAAGTTGTTTATAAATATGACAAAAGGGAGTATTCATTAGTATTAATTATCCTACTTTAAACTTTTACACTGACAGTGTATAAATTAAATCATATCCTTATATAAATAAATGGTTCAAAAATTTAGACACACTGTGTATCAGAATTCAGAAGCTAAATTCTATAGTGAAAGAGTAAGTGCTTATTTTCTAGTACTATTCTGTTTTCTTTTTCTCTTTCTCCATTTCACGTTCTTCTTTTCGAACTCAACACCTCTCACAATTCTTCATCTTCCTAATGCTCCTTTTCGTTCATTTTTCATCAAATTTTCAGAATCGAAATGGAAAATTCAGATCACGACGAACCAGACAAGAAGAAGCCTCATCTTCTCACTCCTGTTTCTTCCCGCGTCTCACGAAATTCAAGCAACCATTCTCCTAACAGTAAAAATGTAAACTTTTATTTTTTAATCTCTCTCTTTTTTGTTATTAATTGTTATTTAATCTTGTTTTGTTATTGATTAATCATGTTATGAATTGGGTTATTGATTAATTGATTATGTTGTTTTGAATTTTGGTGTTAATTGGATTTTTAGAGCTGATTGGTTTTGTGGGCACCTGCTGAATTGAGTTTTTAGTTCATTGTGAGTTGAACTTTTGTAAAAATTTGATTTTTGAAAGAAGGGGTGAGGTGGGGTGGTTGTTTGGTTTTGCTTAGGTAAGCGCTTATAGTGTAAGTGCTTATCATATAAGTAAAATTATTTTCATATAAAATATAGTTTGGTTTTATAGGACACTGATGAGCTTATGAAAATAAGCTGAAAATTTTGATTTTTAAAACAAGGGGGGTGGTGGGGTGGCTGTTTGTTTCTGCTTAGTGCTCACTAACTAGAGTTTTGTTTGGATAAACAACTTAATTAACCGCTTATAATATAAATGGTTATTATACAAGTCAAACTGTTTTTCATATAAACTATAAGTTGTTTTCATAAGATATTCTGGTGAGCTTATGAAAATAAGCTGAAAACATTTTATGGACATATTGTTAGCTGTTTCTGTAAGTTCTTTCAAATGGTTTTGTAAGTGTTTATGCTAGAAGATAAGTTTAAATAAGTCGATCCAAACAGACTTTAGGGATGTGAAGAGTAGAAAGGATACATTATGTTATTATGTATGCTACTTGTTGTGTGCTTAATATTTTTGAAAGGGGATGTTTTTTCATGTCAATGAAAATCCTTTATTTTTAAAACGTGGTATATGTTTTTTTGAAAGGGGAAAAGATATGTAAGGGCAAGGGTTTTTCGTAAGTTCTCTCAAAAGTTTTAATGTTTATTATCGGAAACAAGCTGTATCTGTGTGTGGTTGCAGCAAGTAATTTTTTTAATAATGACTTCTTTATATGTTTTACTTACATAATAACTCGAGATACTTCCTCCAGGCTGATGCAGGTGTCTTACAGCTCCAGAATCAGCAGCTTGTTCAGCAGACAGAAGTCCAGAAACAGGATATACAGGATCTTGAAGAAAAAACTAAAGAATTAAAAGAAAGACAGAATTCGTACGATGACATATTAATTGCAATCAACCAACATTGGGATCAGGTTATTGTTTATTATCATGCTCCCGTTTTTGTCCATTCTGCTCACTATTCATTTGTTATTTCCTCTTTCAAATGTAAATGGCCATTAGTAGTGCATGTTCTGGTGACCCAGTTGGCTAGATAATATTGCCATATTCTTGAACGATGTGCACATTGGTTTGACTTATTTTCTTTTGTAGCTGGTTGATGATATGGCTCTTCTCGGGATACAAGCTGGGAGAGGAAAAGATTCTTTGAAAACTTTGGATTACCTTGATAATCCTCCAGGTACTTTAACACGCACACACACACACAACAAGTTCTTTTATGTAGTATTAAGGAAAAAAAATAGACTGACTTTACTTTCTTTCTAGGTTCCTTTCCTTCGTGTCCTCCGGATGATCTACTTCTATGTAGATTAATCCAGAAAGATTCTTTGGAGGGAGGCAGTAATGACGAGATTACTAATTATGTTGAGGAAGCCCTTGCTTTGCGTCGGTTATCTACCAGGGAGTTGTTGAAACTCATTCAAGATACTATTGATGATATGGAAAGAATTGAGGATATAGGTCAGGTTTTACACGAAGATTTATCCACAGAAGGTATAACACATATGAGATACTATGCAATGATTGTATTGAATTGATAGTTTTCTACCATATATCACAGATGTTGTATTGCTTAAGGAAACATGTATAATTGATCTTTTGTTTTTACTTATATTTGGGTTTGTAGATGTTATCATCAAAATGTCTAAGATTGATGATATGACGAAAAAGGAGGCCGACAATTTTCGTGAAGTGATCAATACTCTCCATGCAAAACACAAGGAGTATACTGTTGGTATACAGAATTATATAGACGAGTGCTCACGAGATCAATCTGACATAAGACGCCTTACAGGTATTTGAAATGTCACTTTTTTTCTTTATTGTTTTAACCACTTCAGTTATTATGAAGTTTAGAATAACTCGGTATGAATTTAAAAGATATTGATTAGCATATAATGTGGGTTTTAAATGGTTAGCAGCATGGTTTAGTAAATGGAAGGTTTCTTGTTGTTTAATTATATTTGTTAGTTATAACTATAGGTGGCAATATTATATATGGTGTACGTGTAAATCTCCAATTTGATCCTTAAAGTTTTTTTTGAACATCAATTTCACCTTGGAAATATTAACAAGGATATTTTTGGTCACTACATGACATCAATTTGGCCTGTGTAAGCAGTAACATTTGTTAAAATATCATCCGACCAAATTTATATAATAATCTTTTGAGGGCCAGATTGAATGTTTTGAAAATCTTTCGAATATCAAAATGGGGTTTACCATAAAATTATGTTGGGGCATCTCTGGCTTTTATAATTGTACAAAGAACTTCTTCAGCACGATGTTCATTTCTTGTTATTTTGATGATGTTAAACTAATATGGAAGGATCTCATGAAATTAATATTTTCGTATCTTAAAACAAAGGTGATCTTTGAGGATTGATTTCCATAATTGGAAGTATGTTTGAAATTTATGTAACTACGCAAAAAACATCACATACTCAAATTATCTAGATAAGTTTTTGTGAAACACCTATCACATAGTAGGTGAGAAAGAAAGTGAGAACAGTCTTCCCCCTCAATTTCGCTCTTAGTAAAACTGCTTTCTCACGCAATGATACAACTTCAAGAGCTACATCTTTCCATCACTTCAACTGATCTTTTGTCATCCCAATTTTTTTTAGATAAAGCTATGATCATCACACGTAACTCAACTTTGATACCTATTCTCCTTTAAACATGCAATACTGTAAGAAACTAGGAGATTCAAACATAGACACTTCATATCTAAATAGATAAAATGTGATATGCAGACCAATATCTTGTTTGGTCTTTTCCATCTTAATTTCCATATCATTCCTTTCAATAATACATTTCCACACTTGTAGCTCATCGGTCCCAGTCAGAATTGTCAAGGATACAACTTGCATTATCACCAAACTCTAATTTCAAATTCCGTTCCTTCTCCCATTTTGCGACGTTAGCCTTGCCAGCCTAAAATTGTTTTTAAAAAGAATATGTAAAAGAGTATTATAAAGAAGGAAAAAAAAATCATTGTTAACAAGCGGATTCTCTGCCAATATTTTATATCGATCCAATTCAGCGATCCAATGTTAACAATGAACATCAATGGGAAGTAGAATGTAACAATTATAAAAATTCTACAATAGGGAAGAAGAATGTAACAATTAAAATTGCAATTATAAAATTTTGATAATACAATTTTAAACAAGTTTTATGTAAAACAATTTCATGTTAGGGAGCATATGTGAACATGCCGTGATGTTTTTGATCCCCTGGGTTATCCCATGCGAGCGTCTGCAGTTATGAGGCATATGAATATCGAACTCCTAGGCATGATAATGTGATCATAGGGTTGTCCGCGATTGATGATATTTCCGCTGCAGTTGTATTTTGCGCTAGTTCGACAACTGACGATGCACATGTTTCCATTGGCAAACTCTGTTTGTGATTGTTACTTGTTTGATTAATGTCTTCGATGTTTTGTAGAAATCTTGGTCTACGAGAATTTGGGTGTTGTCTACCTTGATATCCGCACCTTGTTATCATTGCCTCGTTTTCTCTTCTTTCCAAATGCTCGTTCATCCTATTAGACGTTCTTTCTCTTCCTCTACCTTTTCCTCAACCATTTCCTAGCTTAGTTGCTGGTAGAGCGCATACTGCAATTCTATGTTGAGCATTTGAGTCACTTTCTGCATCACTTGTTTCTCCTTAATTTACACTTTGATTGAAATTTCTAAAATTGTATGTCATCTTCTTGGGATTGTTATCACAGGAAGTTTTATAAATTTGATCAAACAGTGTCAATCTAATGTACTGATATAGAGGTGAGTGTCACCTCTATTGTGAATACGTTATGTTGACATTGTTTGACAAAATTTCTGAAACTTCTAGTGATAATCGCCCAAGAAAACGACATACAATTTTAGAAATTGCGGTCAAAGTTTAAACTATGCAGAAACAACCGGTCCAGAAAGCGACTCAAATGTTGAAAATATAATAATAGAATGCGCTCTACCAACAACTTAGCTAGGAAATGGTTGTGGAAGAGGTAGAGGAAGAGAAAGAAGGTCTAATAGACTGAACGAGCATCTGGAAAGAAGAGAAAATGAGGCAGTGATCCCAAGGTGGGGATATCGGGGTAGACAACACCCAAATTCTCGTAGACCAAGAAATCTACAAAACACCGATTACATTAATCAAACAAGTAACAACACAAACAAAGTTTGCCAATGGAAAAGTCCTTTGTCAGTTGTCGAACTAGTGCAAAAAACAAGTGCAATAGAAAATCATCTATCGCGGTCAACCTTACAATCACATCATCCTGCCCAGTAGTTTGACATCCATATGCCTACAAAATTGCATGATGCTCGCCTGGGATAATCCTGAGGAACAAAAACGCCACGTTAACATATGTTCCCAAACATGACACTGTTTTGCATAAAACTTGTTTAAATTTGTATTATTATAATTTTTACAATTGTAATTTTAATTGTTTCATTGTACTTCCCTACTGTAGAATTGTTACAATTGTCACATTCTACTTTCCATTGATGTCATTGTTAACATTGGATTGCTGAATTGAATCCATATAAAATATTGGCGGAGTCTCCAAAGGTTGATGATGATTTTTTTCTTCTTCTTTTATAATTGGTTGCTTCTACTTTTCCTTCTTTTATTGTTTACACTGTTAAAGAGGATTTTTCTCTAGTTGAGAGTTACATTAATACTTCTTGGGTACATATTTGTAAGACTTATTGTCATTATTTATACAGGTTTGAATGTGAATTCATCACTCTTACTGAGTTGAGGATGACTCTGATTTTAGGGTAGAATATTTTATTATTTTCTTCTTCTGTACTTATCGCCGTAGTAGTGTGTGATTATGAAGAAAAATTTTACTTCCTCTTTTTCTGATTATAATTTAGCATTTTTGTGCATAGCTGTATCAAAGCTTGTGCTTTCAAATCACCAGACACAATATTCAGTTTTATCCATAGTTCTAACTTCCATGTATTTATAATTGTAATTTTTTATTTGGAAAATTATGGAACTGAATTTTGTTGTATGGAAATATATAATGTAGGAGTTAATTTGATTTTGAAATCCTTTAGATTTTAGCTTTTTATTAAATAAAAATCTATGCAAATTTGGTTAATTTGAATTGATTTGATTTTCAAATCTGAAGTTTTTTATGATGAGTTCCAAACATAATTTATGTATAAAATCAAATTAACTACAATTTTAAATATTCCAACATAAACTGTGCGCAGTAATTTGAATATTTAGGCAAATAGGCTAATGCACAATTAAATTGTTTTTATGATATTTATCTGATTTTTCGACGAAGGGAATCATAATGAAAGCTATTGGGAGATATAATATAATGCAAAAGTAACATTGGCCTCGGTGGAGGACACAGTTTTGAGGTCGTATGCCGAGTAAGGAGAGATAGTGCTACTGAAATTTTCTGTAATTAAGATTATCAACCCTTAAAAACAGTGTTTTAAAAAATAGACCGAACTGGCCGGTTTGTTTGATCTTGGTTACATTGCAGTCTGGTTGACCCGCGATTGGTTTGACCAATTTTTTTATTTACATTTTTGTATGCCCTTCATTTATTTTTTCAATACTTTCTTATTTATCTATTTGTCCTTTGATTCAACCATGAATAAACTGATTGAACCAAGTGAACCAATTACCTTGAGGTTTCGCCGGTTCAACATCCACTCCGGTTTATAAAACATCGGAATAGATATGACCAGAGGTAACACATATTTATGCACAAATATTTTTCTATGATTCTAGAGATCTTATTGGCTCTTATAAATTTGGTCGATGGCTTTAAAATAATTGTCTCTTGAGAGTTTATTTTATTTTTATTAAAGGAGAGTTTGACGAAATCGTGGCCGAACTTGAAGAGAGTAGAAGAAAACTAGTCAGTCTGAAAATGCAAAAGGATGCAGCTATAGGAATGAATTCCTCCATTGCTGATGCAGTGAACAGAAAAGTGTCTCCTGAGAAGCCTGCAGAGAGAGCTATGGGTTTGTCCGAGTTGAAGAATTCAATTGAGGAAGCAAAGGTTTTATTTTTGTGATTTCTTTCCTTCTGTCATTCATTTGTTGATTCTCTGTCTAAGATTTATGCTTGGCTGATATCATAGATAGTGAATGCTGATCGTCTTTCTGAGATTCAAGATTCACGGGAAGAAAATCAAATATTGACAAAGCAATTTGAGGAACTTCAGGTTTGTAAATTTGAACTATCTGCAATGGTTTTGTCATTATTTCTTGAGTAAATGAGATGCATTGACTCAGGGTTCCATCTAAAAGTATCTTTTCATGTATGTTTATTTCCAGAATGAACTAACTGATGATAAGTATGTACGCACTTCCCGAGTATACTCTTTGGCAAATGATCAACTTCAACATTGGATTGCTGAATTGGATAGATTTAAATCATTGGCAGAGTCTCTGCAGGTTAACAGTGATTTCTTCTTTGATAATTTTTTCTTTTCTTTTCTTGGTGTTAACAGTGATTTCTTGTTTCTTCTTTGATATATATATTTTTTTTGGTTGCTTACCCTTTTACATATTCTTTTCAAATAAAATTTTAGGCTAGCAGGACTAACGTCGCAAAACGGGAGAAGGAATTGAATTCTAAATTGGAGTCTGCAGTTAATGCAAGGCATATCCATGACATTTCTGATTCTAGGACTGATGAGCTCAAGATTCAGTTGCAAAAGTGTATTAATGAAAGGAATGATCTTGAAATCAAGATGGAAGAGGCCAAACAAGATACTGGTCTGTGTATCATATTTCTCTATTTAGATTTGCAGTGTGTATGTTTGGATCTCCTAATTTCTTACAATATTAAATGTTTCAGGGAGAAAAGATATCAAGGCTGAGTTTGGTGTGATGTCTTCAGCCTTATCTAAAGAAATGGGGATGATGGAAACACAGTTGAAGCGATGGAAAGATGCAGCTCATGAAGCTGTATCATTGCGTGCGAAAGCACATTCGCTAAGAGAGAAATTGAGTGTGAAGGTTATTCACACAAACTGCCATTTCATTTTCTTTCTCACCTTCTTTGTATAGTTACTTTTTCATAGTAGAGGTTGGAAGCGCAAGTCTTATAAGCTGTCTTAATTATTGTTAATTTTTAAGAAATGGTTCACTCAAATGTTAGTGGCATCAAAGCCTATCTAAGATTTGTCGCCCCCGCTATCGGGTCGCTCTAACCACACTCTAGATGTCCAGTCCTGTGTGTGTTTGAGAGTCTAACGTTGGATGTGATTTGGTCTGAAAACATATTTATAATTGGTGGGAAATCATCACTCATCACCTTACAAGCTGGTTTTGTAAGGGTTGAGTTAATTTTGAAGTTACCTACTAAACTGGAATACATTTTGTCGATTTACACCTCTTTGAATTTAACGACTTCTCAAATTATGTTGGCTGGATTATACTGCCAGAGGTTATAGGCGTGTTCTTGTCCTTGAATTAATACTATTTAGGCATTAAGGTTTATTGATTCCTTTGTGTTGAAGCAGACAAGCGAACTCAAGAGCCTTGCAAACAAATGTGCTGAACATGTTTCGGAAATAAAGTCGTCAAAAGCAATGGTAAGTTTACCTTGGTGTTTTTCTTTATATGTGGATATTTAGTTCTTCAACGCCTCTTATATTCTACCTTCTCAATCTTAGAGCATGTCTCTGACTAAACCAGATTTGATTGCATTGTTTTTCTTTTCCTTTGTTAGTTGTGTTTTGCATGTGTATCTGCAACTATACTTTCCATGATTCTCAAACATTATCTGCATTCTGATTTTAGAGGCCTTCAAGATTGTCTCTAATTTCAAACAACTCATTAAGGTGTTTTGTTACAGATTGAAAAGTTACAGGAGGAGAATCAGGAGTTCGAATTTGTTTTGGATATGTATGGTCTGGAGGATTATCAGAAAAGGTATGCTGATCTGAAGTTGTTCAGTAGTGTCAGAGTTTAGTCTAGTTAATGTAATTATTGGACTCGTTATTCTATGTTGTGTTTGGGACGATATACTGAATTAATGTGTTGGAATAAGTAATGAAAAGAATCACCTGCCTGTGTTTAGATGTTAATACAAAATATTTTTTTCTTTGCTACAAGATGTTAAAAATTTTGCTTTTTAACAGAATGCACTTAATGTCATACTAGTTCCAATCTCCATAATGTTTTTTATTTCCCTCTTTTTTCCCCTTGTACGTGTTTAAAAGCTGATGATTGTCCCTGACCTCCTGTATTCAAGTTTTGGTGGATTCTGGATGAAGAAACTTGCTTTTTTTGTGGTCTATCTTCATTGCTTTGCCTTATTATTTTATGTACCACTTGCTGATTTTAATGATGCGCATGAATTGGTTCCACTGTTCCTTTAAAATTCATTTATTTTTTCAAGAACTTAATTATAGAAAGCCTCAAATTTTGTCCGCCAATGGTTCTAGTACTTTCTTTTGCAAATCTTATTTTCATATTCTAATCCTTGGAGGATGGCAAATACACACTTCAAATGGGTTGGTTCTTGAGCAAGAAAATGCTGGTAGAGAATTATTTCTCTAGATACTATCATTTATGGTGCTCAATTTCTTACGGTTTAACTATCCAATTGAACATATGATAAATGTTTTATTGCATTTGGTAATTGACTTGAGGTTTTGTTTCACATTCAAAACAAAATGTTTTTCTTTTCTGTCTACCTGGATGATTCATTCTGAACATGCTACAAACTTGATTCCAGCTTGCCAGAAGTTAGAGTATCTGAAAGTAAAGCTCGCTCTCAAGCTGAAATGCTGAAAAAAGCCTTAGATGAACATGGTCTAGAGTTGAGAGTAAGAGCTGCTAATGAAGCTGAAGCTGCTTGTGAACAAAGGCTTTCTGCTGCAGAAGCTGAAATAGAAGAGTTAAGGGCCCAGCTTGATGCAAATGAAAGGTTTGTGTTTATGCACATTACTCACTGATTATGGATTTGCTGCATTGAGAAACTGGTAGAGAAAATTTATTTATTTTCATTCGCTTTTAGTTCCATATTGGTTGTTTTTTATGGTGATGAGGAGTGAAAGGTAGATGATTAAAAGTTTATGTAGAGTTCAAGGACTTTGTTCTTTGGCCGATATATTGTGCTCCTTTAGATAGCGTCTTCATAGTTGATACATTCTTTCAAATTGGTTGTCTTCATATGAATGGAATAAACGATTGTAAAAACTGCCTCCGCTTATCAATCTGTTGATACATTCTTTGACCATGTTTTATCTGCGATACTATTCAGAAAAAATTTGGAGATGACCGAGGCTATTAAAGCTAAAGAGGCTGAGGCAGAAACCTATATATCTGAAATCGAGGTTTACTTTTCTTCATGCTCAAACTATATAAACTGCTGTTAGTTGATGAGTTTGCTCTAACTATCTTTTCTTGTAATACGATTAAATGTTTTCTTGTAGACTATTGGTCAAGCATATGAAGATATGCAGACACAGCACCAACGTCTATTACAGCAAGTGGCTGAGAGGGATGACTGTAATATTAAGGTATGTCTTCTTATCACTAGTAGTTGTAAATGCTACCTTTCTGTGTTCTTCACCATTTTTCCATGCCCAACTCCTGCAATGTCTAGGTTACTGTCTAGGCTTTTGCTAACCTGGTTGATGAAAGTTTATGCTTCATATTTGTAACTAATATATTAATTGTTGAAAAACTGGTTTTGTATAAAATGATTTTGAAAAATATGGGCCTATTTACTTTGCAAAACATTTTTTTGTTCATTTTAATTACAAAAACGTTATAATTTTTTTACTCTATTTCTTTGTTTTTTAATAGGTTTTTATAGGAAACTGTGAAAACAATTAAAAGTTATTTGCAAGGTTTCTAATGTTAGACTTTGAAAACAGAATACAATTGCCAAACTACCAAAGAAGATTTATATAATAAATAAATGACACATGATAGAATTAATGTTACCATATCTGCGAGAATCAACTTTGGACGAGGCAGCTGATAATTTATTTTGGCGAGGTACCTTTACAATTCTATTTTCTCAGTCCTGGTTGATTTTTACTTTTAGAAAGGATAAAATCTTGTTCTAAACATAAACTTAATACGCATAGAAAATCATGATATTTTCTAAATAATTTATACTTCTCACTAAATAAATAATTCCATTTGGTGTTGGTGAGACCTTGTTTTTATCATATTGCAAACTTTATGCAGCTTGTATCCGAAAGCGTGAAGGCAAAACATTTACATAGCACTTTATTGTCTGAAAAGCAAGCCTTAGCTGATCAACTTCAAAAGATTAATTCTTTGATAGAAAATTCAAAAAAGAAGATTGCAAATAGTGAAGAACAGGTATTATTTCCCCTGCTACTTAGCCCCCTACTAATATATCTTATTTTGCTAAACTGTGCTGCTGCTCACTGTTTTAAACAATTATTTGAACTGAGCAGATCAAACACATTCTATCAGAAGCTGCTAAATGCACTCAAGATGAAAAACACCTTGTAGCCGCCTTAGAGTTTGCTAGGTGGGAACTGGCAGATGCTGAGAAGGAGTTGAAGTTGCTCAAGTCTGTTGCTTCAGCTTCAGAGAAAGAGTACGAGCAGATTCAGAAAGATGTGGAAGCTTTTGAAAAAGAATTGGATAGTGAAAGGTATTTTTCTCTCTTAGTCATTCAATCAAGTCTGGATCCGGAACAGATTTTTAAACTACTCTTCACTAAGTTAGGTTTAGTGTGTTTATACAATTTTAATTCTAATGATGTTCCTAGAGCCTCCATAAGTTTGTGTAAACTGAGGGGGATCAATAATAATCTTGGAGCTCAAGAGCCTTTGTAGTTGGTATATGGTTCAATTCTGGTGTCGGCTTACTTTCTCGTGGTTGCTTAGTTTGTATAAAATCATATTTTATAAAACTCAACAAGTTTTCGCACTTAGGTTTTTCAAAAACATAAAGTAGAGTTTGGTTAAACATGTAGATTTTAAGATTGCATATTTTTGCAGACCCAAAATATCAAACTGATCCATCTTTTGAGATATATCTCTTTACTCGAGGTGAAATGCAAGTGCTATAGTACGAGTACGCTATGTCTTGTTCTGTGTCTGGATTCTAGAAAGTTTGGTGCAGAATTTGTACTTCATGAGATGTGTGTTAATGTTATGCATCCATGAAATGGTTGATTTTGGAAAATGATTGTCTCATATGAAATGCCCTCTCAATCGGCTCAAATATACTCATCCAATTATATCATGCAGGAGTTCACGGAAGAAGCTTGAGGAAGAACTAATGGAAGTGAATAACCAAATTGCTGAGCTGAATTCTGAAGCCAAAGAAACTGCAGTACAGCAACTTGAAGAAGAAATCAGAGTTTGCAAAAACATGATCAAGTGTACTGTCTGTTCTGACCGTCCAAAGGAGGTAAAAACAGGCCAACTTATCTAACTACAGTTCTTACTTTTATGGTAGTCAAATTAACTTGGGATTGTTTGGAAGAGCTTATGTTAACTTATCTCACTCTCACATCTTAAGCGTTTTTTTTTTTTTGTATTTGTATTTGGATGCATTCGTAAAAATAACTTATGACCTATTCAAATGTTGTTAGCTTATTTAAATAAATTCTTCATTTTTTTTTGTATTTGTATTTGGATGCATTCGTA
>Ga0228711_1008938_pt1 | contig 13807 bp, 10 predicted proteins | sample MedpolnodulmetaG_2_FD_177996 | JGI IMG/M metagenome (GOLD analysis project Ga0228711, IMG submission 177996) | Root nodule microbial communities from Medicago polymorpha collected in Santa Monica, California, United States - brown nodules | ecosystem: Host-associated > Plants > Roots > Nodule...
TTACAAAAAAAAAAAAAAAGAATGACCAGAAAAAACGTACTGCGCAAATACAACTATTGCAAAAACATAAATAATTTTTCATAGGATTGCTATTGAAAGGGTGGTAAAGAAAACAAATTGGTAAGCACATGAACCCGCCATATTGGCAGCAGCTTTGTAGAAATATAGACAGGTATAGTGAAGAAATTTGTCGAAGTTTAGAGAGGGAGAGTGAGACACTTTGAGAAGATAAGAAACATAGCTTTTATAGAGGAAACTGAATAGTTCTGCAATAAATTGTCTCTTACTTACTAAAACACTCAACCATCTACTGAAATAAAATCAAATCTCTAACATTACAATATTTTAAAATTGATATCTAAGTGAGATTTTGGTAATATTTTCCTGCAACATGATATCTCACTGATTGCACATATAACCTACCTATTGCAAAAAAAACCATTCAATATCTCCCTGACATTCCCTTTGCATGTATGCCCACATGTTACAGTTTCCTTGAAATCATATTAAATGCAGCTGTTATATTTAATTACTTGTTCTCATTAGATCTCTTCTCACCACATGATAACTGAAAGTTGAAGCTTTAGTTTCCAAACACGTGTTGCTATACCACATGTTACCATCTTTCATTTGTGCGCCTTGTAAGAACATTTGCCATTGGAGTTTTGCCGCTCACAATTTGAATTATGGCATTCCATACCAGCAGAATTTAATACCAGACTAAAGCCTCTTTATATATATAAAGATTAAGAGACAGCTGAGTAAAAAAAATTGTGAATTTGACTACTCCAATGTAAAAATGGTAAATTTATTATAGTCATTTTTGTACTTTTTCCTATCATAATATGCGATTGAAATCGTGTATGGTTTAAAAAATACATGCATTCATGTTGAATAACTGAACCAAACCAAACCAAACCACTGGTTTAAGTTCGTGAATCAAACATTTGTTTAGCATACAGTTTAATAATTGAACCGAACTGAACTTAAGTGACTCCAGATTGTCTGAACCGTTTGATTGTGAATCGGTTAACCAAACCATGCATTTTGTTTGTGGGAGAACGTAAGCGTGACGATTCTTGAGCATGATAATTCTAGTTTTAGAGAGGCTGCTTTTTGATGACATTTTCAAGACTTGCATATCTAGGAGCTTTCGTGTAGTTCGGTAGTTCATTTTCCTCTTTGGACTTGGCTCTTTTTTCACAAGAAAAATCAAAAGAAAAGAAATGATATTGACATGTATGTGAAATCCAATTGGAAAGGCATTAGATTCGGTAACCCAAACTCATGTAGAACCCGAGTTTAATCTCAGATGAAATAGTTCTTGATCAAGTTATACTTATCTTACAACCGAACTCCATATTACTATGTCTCTTTTTCCAAGAACCAGATGATAAAAAAAAAATTGATAACCCAAATCAAGGCACATCAAATTTTTTCCTTTCTCTTTCACGCATTGCATATTAATTAATATACTCTTCACATTCCCACCGAAAGAAAAGTGGAAATGCATGTGAACATCCTTATCACGTGATATATGTAAAGTTTCTTTTCTTCTTTGTGATTGGCTCTGCAAACAGTTTAGGTAACTGCCCTCACTGTTCTCTCTTTTGCTACCTCTTGTTTCTCACTTGTGCCTTTCAACTAGGTTGGTTGACTCTTCATGTGACTTCTTTGTGCCCCCGTGACTTTGTTACTAAGGACAAATTACATTTCTCCATACCGCTAACAGTTCTCAAACCAAGCTGCGCCTTAAATTTTGGCACCCCAAATGCCTAAACTTTTAACAAGTTTGATGAGTCCAATTTCCTGGCGTTGATTACGCCAATCACAGTGATAACGTGCATTTCTTGATCTTGAGTCCAATAGAGTGAAATTGATAGAAGTTACATTGAATATTTTAATCCCCAGTTGCTTATTAATTTTTGTTCACAAAAACCGGTCACATTGTTTACGGGAGACATACTCCTTGAGTTATTGATGCATGGATAGAAAATATGACAAAAGTTATCCATATGATATGAAAACCCGTGGTTAAAACCTTTGTTTTTTTTAAGGGAAATGCTATTGCTAACTGGTGCCTCTATAACACTGGTTAAAAAGTCAAATATAATAATATTTTACATTGAAAGTTGTGAATTTAATGCATTAAAAGTTTAAAAAAATTCCTTTTGTTTTACCTAAAATTTTCTCTTTTGTCTTCGTTAACCAATGCCTCGAAGCACTGATTAACATAACATTTTTTAAATAACCCGTGGTTAAACTTGTTACTGATTCATTTCGAATTTTTTTAGTAGATAGTTGAGTGTAAAATAGATAAATTGTTCTTTACCTGTTGTTTTTCTCCTTCAAATAATCCAATGGCTACCGAGTTGCGCTTACATGCTCTTTATTGCCTTTTTAATGGTGTGCGAGTAATATAGAGGTACTTGTAGTTCTACTTATGGATATATGTAATTATTATTATTTTTTATCTTTGTTCAAAACATTTTTTTTCTCATCTTTTGATTAGATAGATAAAATGGCAACGGTCATTGGACCTCATCACAATATTTGAGCAAGCAATTTCAACAATTCTTCTGCCTAGGACTTCTGTAATATCTTCATCCATCATTCCCCTGTTTCATGTAAACCCTAGTTTGTGCCACCACCCAAATCAACTTTGACCACCCTCCTCTAGCCAACCAATGCCTCATTCTAATCCGAACCCAATTGAATATTGACTACCTCAGTTCAAGGCATTGAAAATATTCCTTTTCAGCCCAACAATGCCCCAATAGTCTCCTTTCCAAACAATTATACATTTTTTAACGAATTACACAAATGCGGAGCATGTCTTCCTTTTAGAGAAATCATGCAGCATGGCATGTTGAGTAATGAGTAGTCAATTAAAATGTTTTACTATCAGTGTTGTGACATAAAGCACGTCTGATTTGGATACTGTAAAATGCAACTATCTAGACATATCATCAAATTCGTTGAAAATCTTAACAATAAATGCATTGTGAGTATGGGTGAACACAAGGCTAATCAACACTGAGTTGAGGGGTGACATAGTATTACTTTATTTTGATAACAGGTCACATGGGATTACTGCCCAATCCACATCGCCCCCATTGCTATCCCAACACATGGAGCATTGGTTAATATAAATTGCATGTGTATCCATTTGTCTATTTCAGGAATGTTATTATTAGATATCCACAGACATGGACAATAGTTACTCAATTCCCTTGGATAAAAATGATATTTGTCTCTGTCTCTTGCACAAATATTACCAGTACTACTTACTAGTTGTGGGTTTAGAGTGGATTTAATAGAATCACTTGCATCTGCAAATATGTATGGATACCATTAACTTTAAAATAAAATCAAACAATCAATTTTTATTTATTTTTTAAATTGTTTGTTTACAATATTACTATTTTGACAATAGATTTATTAACAAGGTAATATAATTAAGTTTTTGAAACGCAATAGGATACGCGTATCTTCAAAGTGGTACCTTGACCTCTATTTTTGTCACGCTTATTTTACTTATGCAAGTCGTTAATCCATATGTTTAGTGCTCGCAACATATTTTATGTGTAGATAGAGATTTTGTCTGTAGCAAACAAATTTGATGAGAAGATGGAGATTTTTTTTGTATCCCCCCTAGTCTAATTTCTTTTCTTATGGAGTAGTATAAAAAAATATAATTTCTCCAAGTATCCAATGAATAAATATAATAAGGACAAGGAAGTGTGATCATTGGTTAAACTTTCTAGTCCATAGCCCTGTTTGGCGCAGTTGATCCCGTGATGAACAATTAACATTAACGTCCAATTTTAACCAACTTCCAACTTCTATATAAACACTATGTATTTTCCTGCCATTATAAACCATTGTTGTATTCCTCCATACACTGTCAAAAGGGATGGCTTCAACTTTTACCACCACATTATATTTACACTTTCTGTTGTTAATGTTAACATTTTGTTCATTCAATCATCAATTAAGCTTTGCTTTCACTTCACAAGAATACCACGAAGCTCTTGAAAAATCCATTCTCTTCTTTGAAGGACAAAGATCTGGAAGATTACCATCTAACCAGAAATTAACATGGAGAGGAGATTCTGGATTATCAGATGGCTCTTCTTATCATGTATTATACATACTCATTTGCATGCCTCATTTTTTATATCTAATTAATTATAAAAAAACGTGCATGCTAATTATTTGTTTGATTATTCTTTATATGTATTGGTTCAGGTGGACCTAGTTGGAGGTTACTATGATGCTGGTGACAACCTTAAGTTTGGGCTTCCAATGGCTTTTACTACTACATTGTTAGCATGGAGTGTCATTGAATTTGGAAGCTCAATGCAAGATCAGATTGACAATGCTAGAGCTGCTATCCGGTGGAGTACGGATTACCTTCTCAAGGCCGCCACCACAACTCCAGACACATTATATGTCCAAGTGAGTGGCCGCTCTGAGCATGTTTTGGGTGCGCGATTACACATTTTATTAGTTAAAAATTTGTTTCTAAATATCCTTAATATTTGCAGGTTGGAGAGCCTAACATGGATCACAGGTGTTGGGAAAGGCCAGAGGACATGGACACTCCGCGCAACGTGTATAAGGTCTCGGCTCAAAATCCGGGTTCTGATGTTGCAGCCGAGACGGCAGCTGCATTGGCTTCTTCCTCATTAGTATTCAGAGATTCAGATCCAACATATTCCTCCAAATTGCTTCAAGCAGCCATCCAAGTATGTTCCTGAAGTAAAACACAATTTTTCCCAGTTCTCATCTCTTAAGTTGTTTGTTTTTTCAATTTTCATGCTCGAATTAATCAATTAATGTGATTTATGTAGGTATTCAATTTTGCAGACCGTTACAGAGGCTCTTACAGTGACTCTCTTAATTCTGTTGTCTGTCCATTTTACTGCTCTTACTCTGGATACCATGTAAAGTCTTATACAATCTTCGTTTATTTTTTAAACGAGCGTTATGAAATTAATATTAATATATCAACATGCTGATGTTATTATTGTTTAATAAATAAACAGGATGAATTACTTTGGGGTGCATCATGGATTTATAGAGCTTCTGGAATTAGCTCGTACAAGCAATTCATACAATCTAACGGTCACACATTAGGCGCTGACGATGATGGTTACACCTTCAGTTGGGATGATAAACGACCCGGAACTAAAATCTTACTTTCAAAGGTACCCTTATCTTTAACTCTATTTACTTTGACTTCATGTTATCTACAACACATAAATCACATTATAGTTAATAGCTTATGGTTATCATATTGTGACAGGAATTCTTGGACAAAAATTCCGAAGAGTTCCAGTTATACAAGGCTCATGCAGACAATTACATTTGTTCTCTATTACCAGGATCCCCTGGTTTCCAGGCTCAGTATACCCCAGGTCACCAATCCTAATTCTTCAATTATGGACATAGTTAATACATAATTTATTGGCAACTAAGGTCAAATTATATATACTAAACTTTATAAAATGCTGTGACATTTTAATAAGTATTTTAAAGTTTACTAAATTAAACACCAAAATAATATAATTTTAATAAACTGGTCTGACCCGAGTAATAAGCAGCTCGATACTTTAAACATGTGGCCGGGAGTTAAATTCCAAATTCATATTATATATGTCCTTTAAAATTGCTCAATTTTTTTAAGGGATTTGTCTTAACATTTGCGCGAAAAGAGTTTCTTAAAATACAAATAAAATAAAAGAATTTTGTAGACTTGTAGTTCAACATCAACTCATTAATATAAAAATACACACATAGTTTTGATAATATAAAAGATATATGACTAACACAAAAATTTAATTTTGCAGGGGGTATTCTGTACAAAGGGAGTGAGAGCAATTTACAGTATGTGACATCTACATCCTTCCTTCTCTTAATATACGCCAAGTATCTCAACACAAATGGAGGTGCTGTCTCATGTGGTACATCAAAAATCACAGAACAAAACCTCATAAAATTGGCCAAAAAACAAGTTGATTACATATTAGGTGATAATCCAACAAAGATGTCTTATATGGTTGGTTTTGGAGAGAAATATCCAAAACATATTCACCATAGAGGTTCTTCTTTACCGTCCATTCGCGCGCAGCCTCAACAGATTTCTTGCAACAATGGATTTCAATATCTTCATTCTAGTTCACCTAATCCAAATGTTCTTGTTGGAGCCATTGTTGGTGGTCCTGATAACCGTGACAATTTCTCTGATGATAGAAATAATTATCAACAGTCTGAGCCAGCAACTTATATTAATGCACCTTTTGTTGGTGCTCTTGCATTTTTCTCTGGTCAAGAATCAAGTTAGTAACCAATAATCACATGAAAGATACGTTTAACTGAAAGAATCTTGGTTATAGATAGATCTAGATAGTTAATTTGATTAGGTCCTAGTCAATTGATCTCTTATAAGTAGTACTTAGTCAATGTGTGGTTGGTTAGTAAGGAATTAGTTCTTGTCACATGCTTGCTAGTGTTATATTCTACATGTCATTAGGTAAATTAATGTCGGAAGTTTCTATTGTATTGTAACCAAAAAAGATCAGTACATTTTAAAAATTTGAAACCATTGGTTTCAAATTTAGAAAAAATGAGGAGCACAATATTACGAAAATATCTCATTTATTTATAACTTGATCGATTCATACACGAGACTCTTCTTATTTTTTGACAGTGAATACATGAGGCTCTATTTTATACATGAGTCCATATGAAAATGAAAAAGATAACATGTGTGTTTAATACCAGATTATGAACGAAGTTGAAAGATTTTTAATACAATCCTGATTACAAAATACCAGATTAAAGGTTCAATCTCCAAGATATTAAGATTAGACATTGAAGAAAATTGTAACAACTCAACGAAGATATTTAGTAGTTAACATCTATCTAATTAGTAGTTAAAAGTTGGAATTTAAGAGAAACTTATCCCTAGTTCAATTTTCTATCTCTTCAAAGATTATTTTATCACTAAGGAGTCAAATGTGTCAATGATGGACTTACACAGTCTATTTAATTGGATTTTACATTTTGGTTCTTTACTCTTTTTTTCTTTAAATGTTGCCAAACTTGTTTAGTTTGTTTTTAAAAGTTTTTTGTTGCTTTAGTTATTTTTTGCTCTAGTTATTTTTTTAGAGGTTTTAGTTATTTTTCCTACTCACACCACAAAAATATCCAGTTACACCTAAAATCTAATTAAATTTAAACATAATACCAAAAATGTCCTTATTCATATATTTGTTTAAGAAAAAACTTTTTTGCCATCTCTAACTCTTCCCCCTCTATCTTACAAATATCCATAGACAACGATCAAGTTTGATGAAATATTTAAGATTTAAGTAAAAAGTTTTACATTAATCATACATTGCATGGATAAGTCAATATTTCAATGATTTTCTACACTTCCAATTTTTTCTACATTTGTGAATCGTTGTACACAAACTTGGTTTGTGTATTCCGAGGATCGTTTCAACCATAAAGCCAACAAAACCCTTGCTTTAGGCCCCAATTTTTATTTTTTACTAGTAATGATCTATCGACAATTTTTTTTGACATGCTACTGCAAATGTATACAATATTTTCTTCTTCTACTAACAGACAGAAAATTCTGCAAGATCATGTTTAACGCTTAAATCATTGTCACAAATGTGCTATGAAAGTCGTATTGAAAATGTAAAATCTTTAAGATTTCAAACTTCATAAATAATACTTTATTGAAATCAGTTAGCGACGAGTTTAAAATAAAAAGTGGTGTTGTATGTTTAGAAAATTATAAGTTTGAGTTTTTGTTAAGCATGACTATTTAGTATGAGTTTTTTTTTCCTCAAAAAAAAGTATGAGTTTTTTTTTCCTCAAAAAAAAGTATGAGTTTTTGAAAATTTAAAAAGAGAATTTAGGGGGTATTCTTATCCAAAAGGGGTGTAACAAAAAATTTATGAAACCCTTTTTTTTTTAACTACACTAACACTCCTAAACATGAAAGCCCTGGATAAGTCATAAAAAAAAGATTTTGAAGCTCCTCAGGTGGAATCCTCAAAATTCTTATATCATTTGAACTCTTGTAAAGACTAAAACTAGGTAGCCAATCAGCATATACGTTTCCTTCATGTCGGGTGTGCTTAGAAACAAAATGCCATTGTAACTTTGAGAGGTATTGGATAGGACGAACCAAAATAGGGGTATTGCCATTAAACTTACAGCTCCTTGTTACCATGTCAATCAACAACTTATTGTTACTTTCCACTATAAGATTTTTATATCCTTGTCTTCTCGCCATTTGCATTCATGTATACATTCTCCATATTTTAGCATGAAGGGTGTCACAAGCTTTGATCCTTTGCATATACCCTCGTAGCCATTGCTCATCTGAATCCCGAAAAAGATCTCCACATCCCGCAATGTTCATTGAACCTTTAATCTGGTAAAAGTTTTTTTCATTTTCTTTTCAGTGCATGACTTTTTAATCTTTTGTTTATTCATTTGGTAAAATCTTTTTTTTTTAAGTAGTCTGATAGCTAGAAATTCATCTCTTAAATGAATAAGTGGGGACTCTAGGATTTGAACATCAACCGCTGCATATATAATATAATGTCCCTAGCAATCGAGTCAAACTCACGAGACCCATAAATGAAATCCTTTTTTGGGTTAAGTAATTTAGTGACTAGAATTCACCTTTAAGGTGAATAACTAAGGTGCTCGAGGTTTGAACTTCAACCCTACATATTATAATGCATAGTTCCTACCCATTAAGTTATGCTTACGTGGATAAATGAAATCATTTTATTACCATTATAATTTATCATTTTGCGTGTCTATATACATATATAAATCGTGAATTATATAATTGCCCTTTAGTTTGACTTGTTTTCAACAACAACAAAGCGTTAGTTTTTTTTGTCTAAAAATAAAAGGTGGTTTATGCTCAAACACACCTTCATAAAAGTTGGTGGTGTCTTATAACATTCCATAAAGTGTTTTATGTATTGAAGATATAAAGTATAATTTGAGAAAAAAAACTAGTTAATTGATTAAAGTTATTTTTTATTTTTTACTTTTGTAAACAAAGGTATAGTTTATCTGCAAAAATTTACGTAATTAATAAAAATGGATATTGTTGTAGTAGGATAGTGGATAGTGCATTTTATCCAAACTCCACACCCTTTTTCTTTTTCTTTGCTCAATTCAATGGCGTCCACTCTCTTCGGCGCTCCGTCACTGTGTTCTTCCTCTTCTTCAATGTTTTCTACTCATGCCAAATTATCGTTAAAACCCAATGGAGTTTCCGTTGTTCATTCCCTTGAACGCAAAAACCCTCTTTCCCTACCTACCACTCATTCCCCAACTCAAAGACGCTTCAAAATCACTGCCATGGCTCCACCCAAACCCGGTGGTGGCAAGGCCAAGAAAGGTAAAAACCAACTTCATTCATTCTTTCATTTCGAATTTCTTTGTTTTGCTGTTATAATCTTCTAATTACAACATGTTTGTTTTTTGTGGCAAACAGTGGTTGGAATCATAAAGCTGGCTCTTGAAGCCGGGAAGGCAACACCGGCTCCACCGGTTGGACCGGCTCTTGGTTCAAAGGGTGTTAACATTATGGCTTTTTGTAAAGATTACAATGCTAGAACTGCTGATAAACCCGGTTATGTCATTCCCGTTGAAATCACTGTCTTTGATGTAACGTTCTCTCTTTTGTATTCTCTTTTTTTTTCATTTCATTTTTTCTCTTTAGATTTCAGACAGTATATTGTTGTGTTATTTGCAGGATAAAAGTTTTACTTTCATATTGAAGACTCCACCTGCTTCTGTTCTACTGCTTAAGGCTGCTGGTATATTATTCTTATCCCATACCCCTTTCATATTATGTTATGTTATTGGTCTACTAGTTGTAAGATATGAAACATAGGTACACACTAAATGTGGACACGACACCGGCACTTACATATAGACTATGGTAACAATTTGAGGAAAATTGAAGTGATTGTATGTAATGACTGGTTTCAGTGTCGTGTTGATGTCAAACACAGACATGTGTCCAATACTTGGAGTCTTGGACATACCTTCGGTATAATGTTTCGGTGCTACGTACTTGTAAGGCCAACTATAAGACACTATTGGGTTGGCATGTTTGGCCAGCGGCAACTACGCACCGCGAAAGTTATTAGTCGTTTAGGGATAATACTGGAATTTGGATTAAAAAATTGCGTCCCTAATCATTGTTATAGTTCATTGTGCTTTTCCCCCTTCCTGCCTCAAATGTCATTAATTTAGGGTTAAGGATCATTGAATCTTAAATAGGGTCAGGACGTCAGGTTATTCAACTCAGTACACTATATGATCTTGTGCTGCCTTGGGACGAAGTGAACTATATTAAAATCGTTAGGCATCCATACTGAAATTGGATATTTAGTTTACATTTGATTTGACAGATCGAAAGCAAGTATGGCTTCCGTTTACTCCGTGTTTCAACCTTCTATCTATGATCTATTTGTTTTAAGCTGGATCCAATCAAGGGTTAGAAAAAACTTGTATATTTCAAGAATTATAATCTCAAGTCTCAACAGTTGAGATTCGATCTAAATAACATTTTACATATAATCCAATGATATGTAAAATACTGTGTCTTGTATTATATGAGAATTTCTCCTACACTACAAATGAATGAGATTTTTTTAGTGGTTACACTCAAGGTATTCTTACAAGGCTACACCCACTACTTGTGGCCGAACCCCTGTTTACTAGGTGTTTTAATGGATGGAGAACTCTGCATTGCTATTAAAATCTCCCCATCTTGAACAAAACTTACCTTTCTGTATCTTTTTTTTTTTTTTTATACTGTATGTAATAGACTTTATAGTTGAGCTGTGTGTGAACATAGTAGCAGAAAACATTGAGTTTTTGTGCTTTTAATTCAGTCTTGAAATATGATCAGTCTGGTGTTGTCATAGGTATCTAAATAAACAAAATGAAGCAGATATGTTAAGGTTATTGGTTTGATAGATTATCAGGCGTTTAATTTCAAACATCCTGTTTACGAGTGAATCTAGTGTTCAAAGTTCCAAACTCTATTATACTGATTGACTGATTTGTTGTGTAGGGGTGGAAAAGGGTTCAAAAGACCCCAAGGCACAAAAAGTAGGAAAAGTCACAATTGATCAATTGCGTACAATTGCTTCTGAGAAGTTGCCGGACTTGAATTGCGAGACCATTGAATCAGCTATGAGAATTATAGCAGGCACAGCGGCAAATATGGGAATTGATGTTGATCCTCCTATTCTTGAACCCAAGCAGAAGCAATTGTTGTAATGATTTTTCAATTTTCCCTCCAAGTGTAAAAAGTCCTTGTGGTACTAGATCACACAGGACATTTTATTGTACAATGTTGTCTTCTAAATCAGCAAAGAGAACATTTGATTTTAACTACTTTGTATTAGTTCCATTATATCCAAATTTAAATACGTGATCATCTCATTAATATCAGCCACAAAATTGGTACTTGGTGTGGTTTTGTATTGTGTTCGATTCTAATTGAGAATCTTATGTGAATTGTGTTGTCTATCATGCAAGCTTGTGTGTTTGTATTGTTTTTGTCATTTGCACTGTTGTATTGTGGTGTGGCTGGGTTATTAAACATACAACATTTCTAAATTTGTCCTCTTAACCAATGCCCTAAGGACACTTTTTAGCATTTCCCTACTTTAAATAATGATTCATAAACTTAAGAGTTGTTAAACAAGAGTTGATAACAGTAAATCTCCCGGCGTACAAAATAGAATGCATAATTGTTTCAAGAACACATAATCTCAAACACCCATCAAGTGAATCCCAAAACTTGAGCTACTTTCACGACTTGCCGAGGAGGTTATCCACTTCATTGTTAATTATATTGATATACACAAGTTTTTTCACAATCTACATTGACAATAGCAGCAAGTAAACTATACTGTATCATCTAAAACAAAAAGAACTGCCAACAAGATCAGAATGTCTCATCACCTTAAGACTATTGTGCACCTTTTTATTGGGGTGAGAAAAAAAATTGAACAGAACTAATAACTTGAAGCTTCAAGGTTTTAATTTGCAATCCACACCTACAATCGTGGCTGCAATATCAAGGTTGTATCGATTTCTACAACCGATTGCAGACACAATTGCGGTCACAATTCACATCTATTTGCAACAGAATCGAGCAATCACTTGCAAATACAAGGTAGGTCTGTCCTTGGATAAAAACGGGTCCAATCTTTTTACAGAATCACCATGGCATAAGCTTTATATCAGAAAATTGTTATTTTTATCAAGGATAACAACATAACCACGACCAGGGGCGGACCTGTTCAAGGCAGGGTGTGGCAATAGCCACACCAGCCCAGGCCCAGTTTTTAACTTTTTTTGTATTTGTCCACTACAGCCAGTCAAGCCCATCAGTATTACAGACAGTTTCTTTCCTGATTTTACCTCACACCCCAATAATTATACCCCCCACCCCTACAAATTCAATAAACAAATACTAATTTTAACCATTTTCAAAATCACACCCATTCACCTATCGCTCATCAACTTCAATTGGCACTTGTTGCTTATGCTAGGACTCATAGAGATGTTAGTGGTTTTTCCAATAAGGTTAATTTGTGTTAATTTAATTCAATCATTTAATTTTTGTTGCTACAACTATTTTTAATACGACTTCTAATTAAATTTAGTATTATTTAATTATTTGACAAAAAAATTAGCCTCACTAATATTGTGAGTCCAGGTCCGCCCCTGACCATGATAATAACCTAAACAACAACCACATTATTAAGATAAAACAGAAACAATCAAATCCACAATTTGGTTTTGCTTGTTAAACAAACTTCTCAACGAGTACTTGTGATTATGAACAAAAAAACTGAATTGAGGCTACACCTTCGCATATAAGCCAAAATTACCTTTTCATTTTGACATTTAGGGCCTTTTTGGATAAACAACTTATTTACAAGTTATAACACAAACACTTATCATGACAAACACTTACGCATAAGCTATTTCTCTAACAAAAGATAAAGTTAAATGTATAATAAAAGCAAATGTATAACAGTAAACATATGATTATGTGTACATAGTGCTTTAACCAAAAATACCTTCAATGATGGCCTTGAAAATACAATTTAAAATACAATTCAGGAAACCCACACACTTCATGACAACCCTCCAAATTGATCTCTCTTAGTTGGGTACAGTTTTCTACCACATGTCTCACTCCTTTCGGTGTAACATCACTACAATATGGAAGTTTTACCCCACACCCTACATTTATACCTTCACCCCAACATTTTACTCAAACTGTCCAATTTACCCTTTCATATAAACTAAAACTTAATAATCACTTTCACGTTCATTCCTGTTGTTCACCCTACTCTTTTCAGAAAACATTTGCAGAGAAAACCAGTACGTGCATTACGGAACCGTTCCTTGGTGGAAAATTTTCGGATTTTGTTTTTCTTTCACTGAAATCGACATCTGTTACCGGAAATTATAGATTGAGGTCTTCTTACTTTGGTTCAATTTTTTATCAATTCTTTGCTATTTGTCACCGGAACCGTTCTATTTATCAATTATACATTTACCAGAACCGGAGAATCTATTCATCAAATCATTCAATATTTATATCTATCAATTCTTTGAACATTTGTTACCGGAACCGTTTTTTTTTTTTTTAATTCTATGTTCACGTTGTGATTATGTATGGTTTCCTGTTACAAGTTTCTGGAAATTCATATGTCAT
>Ga0228711_1008945_pt1 | contig 13797 bp, 11 predicted proteins | sample MedpolnodulmetaG_2_FD_177996 | JGI IMG/M metagenome (GOLD analysis project Ga0228711, IMG submission 177996) | Root nodule microbial communities from Medicago polymorpha collected in Santa Monica, California, United States - brown nodules | ecosystem: Host-associated > Plants > Roots > Nodule...
CTTTAAAATGGAGGAGTTAACAGCAAGCTACAAGTTCAAAGTGGGGTTGGAGTTTAAGTCACTGGCACAATTTAAGGAAGCTATCATTGAGTGGAATGTTTTAAATGGGTATGAAATAAAATTTGAGAAAAATGATAAAACTAGAGTAAGGGTAATATGCAAGGATAAGAAGGGCATTTGTGGGTTTTTAGCTTTTGTAAGTCAAGTAGGAGATAAGCACACTTTTAGAATGAAAAGGTAGATAGGTGACCACACGTGTGCAAGGAAAACTAATAATAGATCTGCAACTTCTAAGTGGGTTTCAAAAGCTGTGTTAAAGAAGATGGCAACAAGTGATGATGGTTCTGTTAGTTGTTCTAGCATTGTGACAGACATGATAACCAACCACGATGTGGGCATAACCATGAACAGAGCATGGAGGGCCAAAAAAATTGCAAAAGAGAAGCTTGAGGGTGATGCTACTAAACAGTACAATTTGTTGTGGAGGTACTCAGCTGAGTGGAAAAGGGTGAATAATGGAAACAATTGCAAGATCAATGTGGAAAGGCTTGGTCCAAAATTACAACTCAGGTTTTCTTCCTTTTATTTCTGCTTTGATGGAACAAAAAAGGGGTTCACAAGTACTTGCAAACCTTTTATAGGTGTTGATGGATGCCATCTCAAAACCAAATATGGAGGAACCCTTTTAATTGCAGTTGGCAGGGACCCAAATGATGAGTACTATCCCTTAGCTTTTGGGGTTTGTGAAACTGAAACAAAAGAATCATGGAAGTGGTTATTGACCCTTTTATTGGAAGACATTGGTCAAGACAAGAGATGGGTTTTCATTTCTGACCAACAGAAGGTATAATGGCTGTTTAATTTTATTTATATCATTTATCATTTTTTACCCTTTTATGTTAAGGTTTGTTGTCATTGTTTAACAGGGTCTGATGGCTGTTTTTGATGAGTTGTTTGAGAGTGTGGAGCATACACTATGTTTGAGGCATTTATATGCCAATTTCAAAAAGAAATTTGGAGGAGGTACACTTATTAGAGACCTTATGATGGGAGCTGCTAAGGCTACATACATTCAAGAGTGGGAGGCTAAGATGAAAGAACTGAAAGCTATCAATCATGGTGCCTGGGAATGGCTCATGAAATTCCCAACCAAATCATGGTGTAAGCATGCCTTTTCTTTTTAGGCTTAATTGCAGTTTTAGCCCCCTAACTTTCCCAAAGTTGCGATTTTGGCCCCCTAAGAAAAAAAACTACAAAACAGCCCCCTAAGTTTTGTAACTGTGGCAGTTTTGGCCCCCCAAGATATATGTCCTAAGCCTAGGTATAGGTTAGATATAGAGGTTGCAAAGAGTGGGAGTTGGACTCCAATATGGAGCAAGGATGAGATTTTTCAGGTTGTGCATGTTCACACAAAACAAGCTTTCATAGTTGACATTGCCAAAAGAATGTGTACATGTAATTTCTGGGAGCTTGTGGGTATCCCTTGTAGGAATGTAGTGGCAGCTTTAAGGTATAGGATGCAAAGACCTGATGAATTTGTTGATGAATGCTATTCCAAATAGAGATATATAGACTGTTATGATAATAATGTCAGTCCAATCAATGGAGAGGATGTGTGGCCTGAAGTTGAGGTTGATGAAATATTACCTCCTTCATACAAAAGAGGTCCTGGTAGGCCTAAAAAATTAAGGAGAAGGGAACCAGATGAGGATCCTAACAAAGGAAGGACAACTACTTGCTATAGGTGCACCAAATGTGGAAAAAATGGACACAACACAAGAAGCTGCCTCAGTCAAGTCACTAACCCTGAAGCTGCTAAGAGAAAGGTTATAATACTCTTAGTATATATTTATCATATATGCATTGTTTACCTAATGATTTATAATTGATCTTAACATTTTTTTTCATCCTAAAAGAAAACAACTTGAAGCTCCTCAACCTGCTGAAATTCCTAACCCTGCAGCAGCTAATGTCCCAACTACTCAATCATCTCAAGCTCCAGACCATTCAACAACAATTAATGCAGGACACCAAATAGGTGAAGACCTAGAATTTGAAGCCCCTCCTGCAAATCTTGCAGTAGCTTTTGAAGCTACTCAATCTCAACCAAATGTGTTATCAGTCATGACTTCTGCATCGATTCCCCACTCCAAACCAGTTAAGTATTGCCTCAATCTTTATATCATGCAACTAGGATTTATTAACTAATAAAATTGTAATGTCTTAGGTAAAGAATACTAAGCAACTGTCAAGGAAGCAACCACATTCAAGAAAGCAGCCACAGTTAAGCAATCAGCCACAACCAAGCAAGCAACCACAGTCAAGCAAGCAACCATAGTCAAGCAAGCAGATAACTCATAATCTGATAAATGTAAGGAGGAGTAATAGGTGCATGAAATTGAGGTGTGTCAATGTTGATGGTCCTGGATCTAATTCTGAGACACCATTGGTACTTGATGATCAGGTTCCTCCAGCTCAGGTTCAACCAGCTCATGTACCATTCAAAAGGCCTAGGACTGTTACAAATGTAAGTTAAACTGCCTTAACTGTTAACTGTTGGTTTATATAAAATTGGTTTTTGGCAATAACACAATTTGCAATGTGATCAGGTTCAATCTCCCAACACTCATGTTGGTACTACTGAAGTTGATCAATCACAAAACCCTGAGCCAATCCCTACTGAAGTACCAAATGCTAAAGTACCAAATGCTCAAGTTGAAGATGCTACTCAATCAAGCAACACTCTTCCAGCTCAATCCAACACCAGTTAGTCATCTCAGGCAACTCAGCAAAACAATGAAGTGGACATGATAAATAATGAACTGAAGGCATTGCCACCAGCTCAAAATAATGAAGCAGTGACGCAAATGGATGATGAACTGTTGAATTGGGACAAGAATATTACAAAGGTTCAAGGCAAAAGGGTGAAGACAGTTGGAAATCCATCAGTAAATCAGACAGAGCAAATGATGGCTGGACTGAGAAGCTTGCCACCAGAGGAGCTAGAGAAGGTCACCAGAGAGCTACTTGCAGCACTAGTGAAGGGGAAAGACAATGTTGACAAGTTCAAGAAGGGAGATGAAGCAAGACCTGCAGAGTAGATGAATGTTATGTTCTACTTTTTTTCCAACAGACTTATGAATGTTGTTTTCCTATGAACCTTTTATCCATTTTGATGTATTCTGGCCTTTATAATTGGCCATACGACAAAGTTATTTTGATTTTAAACCGTTATGCATTTTGGTTAGTAAATGTTTTCATGTAATCTGGCTTTTATAATTGGCCATATGACAATGTTATTTTGCAGACAAAGTTATTTTGCAATCTAGAAACTTTATGCAATTTGGCAGGTTATTATCTACATACTTTATGAATGGCTATGCAATCAATTGCAACAAACTTCACTAATTTAATCAAACATAAGTAGCATACAATGTTTCAACTTAACATTACAACCAAAACACACAAATGTTGAACTAAACCATTACAACCGAAATAACCAAATTCAACAGGGTTGTTAAAAACCATGTATCAACTACGCCAGTCAATTTAAATTCATTACAAACCCAAGAAACAATCAACAAAACCATAAACAAGTTCGTCTTCTTCCTTGAATGTTGTAGCTTCTTCTTCAACTTCTCATTTTTGTTGATTCCCAAATCTTTCAATATCACAGTCAAATATTTCATCACCACTTCACAATTGCAATCACATGGAAGCTTGTTCATGGATGAGGTTGATGATTCAGCTGCGATTACTGGACGAACATATGGAGGATGTCCTTCAATTTCATCATCCCATATGTACAACTTACAACTACTAGCAGCCTGAGATGAAAACAAACATATACAGCTAATTAACATGTGCGAAAATAAGAAAAACAACAAAGTATTACAACAACAAACTCACCATATAGGTTGGGCATTTCCAATATCTCCTTTTAGGGTTGTCACGTGAATTGGATATGAACATTCTCATGATTTTGTTGCAACCACACATAGGTAACCCATTTGATGATGATTGAGTAATGGAATTAGAAGACATTGTTGAAAGAGATTGTTTTGGTTCTAGGGCGCAAGGTATGGGAGGGATTGGGGAAAGTATGAGAGGAAGAAGAAGATTGATATTTGAGAGGAAGAAGAAGACTGAATGTTGGTTTTAATTCCAAATTTTAATGTTAGGAATGCTTAAAGAGTATCCGGAGACACTCGTTAACAAGACCCTTTAAAAAAACCTCAAAAACTAACTTATTCTTGTAATATACATCTACGAAAGACCGCGGAAGGTATTTGACCTACTTATACATAAAGGTTGTTTGAAAGAAGGAATAATAGGAGAAGCATGCAAGTAGAGCATAATTATGACAAAATATAAATAGATAAACAAATAAAGAATGATTCCTAAATTCCGTTTTTTATCTTTTGATGTTTTAACTCTTGACATGAGTCTTAAGGAGTAATTAAAGTATATAAATATTTGTATGTTTTGGACTAAAAAGTCCTTATTTATAATTAAATTCACATGTGATAAGCGAAAGGTTACAACTCATTTAATAGTTTTATGGTGTGTTTTTCAACAAGGATAAACTTGAAAAAAAAAATATTAAATATACTAAAATATTAAATATTTTGAAATATAGTTGAAGTCCTAAACATATTAGACCAATATCCAAAATTTTACTCATCTCGTTTTTTATTTTGAAATTTTAGTCCATTATTTTTTAAAACGGCAAACAATTTATCTATCTATTAAGTTCAACTAAAATTTTGATGGTGTGACCATTTTTTAAGTGACTTGGACATAAATAGATGTTTATGCGAAGTTTATGTCATCATTTTTAAATTTTAAACAATTATGAGTAAAAAAAATAAAATTAAACAATTAAAACACTCTTGTCACGATTTTTTATTTTATTTTTTACAAAAACAAAACGATATTTGCTCATTTAAAGTGATAGAGTACATCAAATACAGTTACATATTATGTTCTTTTTTTGGCCCTAGTGTTTTAGTGGGAGAAACTTCAAATTCTCTATAAGTTTTCTTTCTCTTTCACTTGTCAAGGAGGAGTGGTTTTAGGTCATTTTTAGACCTAGAATCACCCCTCTGCATCTTTTCCCCCTCTTTCAATTTAAATAAGTGATTTCCACTCATATCAAGTGTTTTCTTTTGTGTTTTTTCGTGATTTCGTTGTCTGAGTGCGGCGTTGTGTTGCCCGTCATCTTGTGCCGTGCTGTTTGATTTCACGTCTTGTGGCGGTGTTCGTTTGGTTCATATTGAAAGATCAGCTTCAGTCAATCACATATTCAATCGATGATTTGGACATCAACGTTGCAGATCCGGAAGCATGAGTATTCTGGTGATTTAGATTTTATCATATTGTTTGTAAGCATTTTGCTGTTGTATGCTATTAACTTAAGTGTTGCGAATTTGTTTGCAGATTCAACCTTTACGTTTTTAGCAATGTTGATTTTGATGTATTACATCAATTTGAATGAAAGAATATCGTTTTGTTTTTGTCAAAAAAAAATATAATTACATATTCAACTTTGCTAAAAAATGTAAATGATGAATCTACAGACAAACTCAAGACATTCAAATTAGTAGCATGCAACGACAAATGCCTACAAATAATATGATAAATTCAAAATGATCATAATACTCATGTTTCCGTAACTGAAATGTTAACTCTCAAATCATTGATTATGTAGATTAAAATAAGGAGAAAAAGATGAAGAGGGACAATTTTCAGTCAAAAATTAACCCAAAACTAGACCCTAAAGAAAGAGAATGGAAGGGAAAACATATACAGATAAGAGAACATTATTCCCTCAAAAAAAAAAAAAAGAGAACACTAGGGTTGGTTTATTAGAGATGGAGAACATGCTTGGAAGGTACTTTTACACAAATAATAACTTAAAACACAGTTATTTCATATATATATATATATATATATATATATATAATGATTAAAAAGTATTTGTTTTTATTATTGAAATAAAAATAATTAAATAAATAAAAGTTCGAGTCGATCTTAAAAAATCCCTTATTAATGGCGTCTCAATTCCAACCCTAGATCAATTTGATATCAAAATCAATCTATACCTAATTATTTAATTCCAACATTTCCTATCTTGTTTTTCCCCTTCCCTTATTTGGCCAACACCTCACCAACACATAACAACATAACCCCAACTACACTTAAAACGTCTTGGAACAAAATAATTTTGTTCAATACTTCTAAAGTTTTGATGATAATAAAGTATTAAAAACAATTGAATATGCTAATATATGTTTAAGTGTGCAGGATCATAGATTAAAATTTAACAAGGTCTGAATAATATAAGAGCATCAGAAGCACAAGAGAAGTTAAAAGACTTGGTAGAAGATTTGAAGAAAGGTCAACCAGAAGGCAACACTTTGGATCATATGAGATGAAGTCACTAAGAAGCAAGTGAAGGCCATACTCTGGACCATAAGGCTCTGAGTCATTCAAAGTTGGAATCGCCCAGACTTTGTGACATTCGGACTCAGGGACTCAAAAGCCAAGTCAACTTTGTCTTCTTCTGAGAAGGGTCGCTTTCAGAAAGTACAGTTTGTCTTCTTCTGATCACATACAGGTACAAACAAAGAACAAGACAAAAGGAATGAACAGCCAATTCTAGTTGCAGCAAAGGAATTTCAAATGTCCCATCAACAACATTATCCATATCAAGAAATATTCCAACTTTCTTGATTGAAGCTTCTCGAAGACTCACATTATGCGTTGGCACATTCTGAACGTCTCTATTCTTACAAAGTTCATATATTAGAAATTCTAAGTCTTTAGAGTTTGTTCAGTTTTGTAATTGCTTACACCTTTAATTGTATATCAAGTGTAAAAACACTCTTTTATTTGTACACTCTTAGAAGTCTCTTTCAGCTATGATTGAGCATTTTAAAGCCTCTTGCTTTTGTGCTTCAGCATATGAAGTCTCTTGGTTGTGTCCTACAAAAATTGTAATCAGGTTATAGTGAAAATCGCTTGGAAGGGCAAGTGGACTAGACTACTCTTGGATGGTAGGAGGAACCAGTATAATTTTCTTGTGTCTACTCTATATGTGTGTGTGTGTGTGTTTGATTTTATTTGTTGTACTCAGATTCTGAATTGTATTGAGACACTGAACTCTACTCAGACTCTAAACACATTAAGACTGACGTGTGAAACAATTTAAAAAAGTTTGAAAAAACCAACACAAATCAAGTATCCCCTCTCTTGTGTTTTCTCATCCTCCACAACGAAGATATTGGTAGAAAGTTAATGAAACCCATAATTAACGATGACAGACAAATTTTGAGGCTTATTTGTCATCACAATTTCAATCCACCTAAACCTAAGTGCCTTTTCCACACCTTCTTTTTTGGATAAGGCTTAATTGAAGCTTTGGTCATCTAAAAATTTCTTTTTAGTCCTTCAAATATGTTTCGTCAGTCAGTTTGATCCACGTCGGTTAACTTTAACCCCAAATGTATTAGGTGGACCAACATTGTAGGTGGTCCACCGTAAACCTTATTAATTTTTTAATTTCCACCCTTTGATTTTTTTTTCAAAACGGGGATGATTAAATTATGGAGGTCTATTTCTTTCCAATCACAAAAACATTATTTCCACTCTCTAATTAAGCTGTAATCCTTCTCAAGCTCTCAAATCATCCAAAGATCTCAAATAGTGAAAGTGAAAGAAGTGCTTATAGAAACCCCCAAATTGAACCCAAAAAACACCATCTTCCTCGTCCTCGTAACAATAAACAAACATCATCATCTTCCTCTTCTTCTTCGTTGTTATTGTTTTCACCACCACCGTTAGCTTCCGTCGTCACAGCCTGCTTCGACAAGGTGGATTCAGGGGTCAGAAGATTGAAGCCTTCGTTTCTTGGCCATGGAAGTGATTGAATCGAAATTAAGGCTATGGATTGGTGAAAGAGAGAGAAAGGGGAAAATTAGTGGCTATGGTGTGAAAATTAGTGGTGATGAAGTTGTAGTTAAACATGCTGAAGAAACCGAAATGATGATTGCAGCGATGATAGTGTGGTGAGTATACCATGCGTATAAAGTTCTAAAACAAGTTGTTGGGATTAATTCATTTCTATTTATGTCAAGGATAAAAAAAAATGAGATTTAAGCGGAGGATTCAATCAATTCTAGCATTTTATGGGTTTGTTTGTTAAAAAAATATGGGTTTACATGAATATAATGTTGAAGATGATGAAGATCAAGAATAAGAAGATTGAAGGAGATGAATAAAAGTAAAAACTTAGGTGTTGATGGCTCACTGTTAAAAACAATAAACATGCAATCAAATGGTTAGAATCACATCATCAATATCAGGCATTAAAAGACTAACGATGAGGACAACTTTAACAAACGGAGGTTAATTTGAAAGACCAAAAAGAAATTCTTTAGAGTTATGGGACCAAAATGAAAATAATAAATAAGTTAGGGGACTAAAGGTTTATATAAGAAAGTTAATTAACGGAAGACTACAAGGGATCCTCCACCCCAAACTACAACACACAATTCATACAATCAATTATTGGTCGTTATAATGATAGTAATATGAATCTAGTGGAAGGGCGAATATATTCCTCTTTGAAAACCTTTGTGCGAAAATGGTTTGATTTTTTTTTTTTCGAAATCGAATTTTAGTATTGGAAACTATGTAGTTGTTTCAATGTAGCTAATCAAACCATAATAAAAGATAGGCTAAATTGATCATTTGTTTCCCAAAATAATTTATTGATTTTATTTTGGTCTCATAACTCGTAAAACGTTCGGTTTGGTTATTTAAAAATGATTCCTTCAATCAATTTGATCTTATCCCAACAACTTTAACCTCAAATTTATAAGTCGGACCAACATTATAGGTCCACCATAAACCTTATGATTCTGCGCCTATTAACCCAATCACCTATTAGCCGATAACGACTGACAATATAATTGTTTTTGGTGTAAACAATATCATAACAAAAAGAGGATCATGGAAGTATCATTAATTTGACTGGTACATATTATATTTATGCACCTTTTGAATCAGACCGAACCAAAAATAATAATATGATAAAATATGTTTATATTCCCTATAAATATCTCCAAAATTTGTTTTAGTCATTCTAAACATTATTTTCTTTGCAAATTTTGGTCCCTCAATTTTTTTCTGTCATGACTTTTTGTCTGTGTGTTTAGGTCAATTTTTGTGTATCCTTCATATTTTTGAATAAATTTTGTATGTACATGTTTAGAATATTATAAAAGTCTCTCTAAAAAAATATTGTTTTTCAACAAATCATGAATCAAATAATTTTTTTAAGCGCTAAAAACTTAAAAGTAAATATTTAATTTATTCCTTGTTAAAAATATTTCAACTTTTGCAAGAGAGATTTTTCAAATGTAAAAAACATCATTGTACAAAAAATAAAATTCAAAACTTTGAAGAATACACACAAATTTTATTTAAAGCATGGATCAAAAAGTCGAGACGAAAAACATTTGAGAAACCAAAACTTACAGAATTTTTTAAAAAAAAGGATTAAAAACAAAATTGTAGATATTTTTAGGGGTTAAAATATTATTGAATCCAAATTTTTATTTAAGAAATGGATTAACCAATTGCCATTTGCCATACGTGTAGTAATGTAATAAATTAATGGTGACTTATTTCATCATATTAAATTAAGGATAATTATTACTTTAAAAAAATGAAAATAATTTAAAATTTATATTTCGCTTTGAATTATAATATGTTAATTAATTAAAGTAATAAATGATTTGCTATGTCATAATTTTAATTTATTGAAAGATAATAAATTTAATAATATTTTTATAAAAATGACAACCAGATAAAAACTATTTTTTTAATAATTGAGGAATGATGAAATTATTATTAATTAAAGTGACACTAATTGTCATTTTAAAACCATCCTAGAGTGTCATCGTGAGCTTAGCTCAATGCATAATATATGCAAGGTACGGGGTTCAAACCCTGACCACCAAAAAAAAAAATCATCCTAAAGTGGATTTGAATAAGTTAGTGTTTTAATTATTTTATCTTTTTGTAACAAAATGACCGTATTTTTCATTAAACTATATTAAAAAAGTGTTTAATGTATCAAACATGATTACTTACATTTATTTTTTTCTTATTGTTTTCCAATTCAATCATAATTTATCGATAAATATTTTATTAACCACATTGTAAATCAATTAATAGATCAATTTTGTTTCATACTAAGACGGAGTAAAACACCTATTAATCCAAGTTTTAACAACAATGAATTTGAATATATCAACTGAACAGTAAACCTATTACATTTTTTTTGAAGGATACTATCATTATTCTTTATAGTGTACCACACTCGTTAATTTTTATATAAATAAATTAATATGAAAATAGTTATTGCAAATTTCTAGATTATCCAAATACAATTTATCTAACAAGTGTTGAATATGCTAATATATATATATATATATATATACACACACACACACACATATACAAATTGACAAAAGGACAACATTTTTTATACATTGAATTACATGCCATATAAGCCATATTAAAGGAGATTTGATTAGAATTTCTCAATCTAGTAAATATTTTAATGTAAAGAAAAAGTAGATTTTGGAAAAGAAGCGCGTGTCGAAAATTTACTCACAAAATTTGCCTATAAAATGACCCTTCGACACCCTATTACAATGTGCCATTTTTTAGACTAAATAACAAACACACCCACCCATATTTTCCTCTCTCGTTTTGTGCATTAGTCATGTCAGGCGGAAAGAAAACTCGAGGTCGTCAAAAGATTGAGATGAAAAAGATGAGCAATGAAAGCAACTTGCAAGTGACTTTCTCGAAGCGCCGTAGTGGGCTCTTCAAGAAAGCAAGTGAGCTTTGCACCCTTTGTGGTGCATATATTGCTCTAATTATATTCTCACCTAGTGAGAAGGTATTTTCATTTGGCTATCCAAATGTTGAAACGGTCATAGATCGTTATTTGTCTCTGATCCCACCCCAAAATGATGGCATCATGGAATTCATGGAGGATTACCGTAGAGCCAAGGTGCGTGAGCTCAATGGTACATTGACTCGTATGAACGATGCAATAGATCTTGACAAGAACCGTGAGAATGAGCTGAGCCAACAACGAAAGATGAATGTGGGTCAGTTTTGGTGGACTCGTCCCATTGATGAGATGAATATGGTCCAACTTGATTTATTAAAGAAGGCTTTGGAGGATCTTCAAAAACTTGTTGGACAACATGCTGATATGGTTGAAATGCAGGGTACTTCTACCCAAGCCCTTCCATTTTTTGTTGGAAATGGTTCATCCTCTAACATGCCTATTGAGCATCCACCAAATCCTCAACAAGAATCAAATTTTCCAGCCGAGTTTTTTCATAACCCTATGTTGCAACCTCATTTGTTTGGTTTCAACAATATGGGAGGAGAAGATGGACATGGTCCTCATGGGTTCGTTTGATATGAGCCCTTAGATCCACCATAAGATGCTCTAATTAATTATTTTTATATTTTTATGTTTCATGACATTTTTAAAAATTTCACTTAAAGCACACAGACTTGACTAGTTTCATGTATGTGATCAGGTTAGGACTGAATCATATTGGTATTGTATTATGCATTATTTGAATAAAGAGCTCTTATCTATTTAAATTTTCATATCTCTCCAAAATTTTCATTAATCGTTTTAATTTCAATGAATCAATTTCATTAGTTTGTTGTTTTTCAATCATCTAGTTGGTATTTTTAAAATTGCAATAAAATGCAAACAAAGACCGATGGGAAAAGAACGATGAAGACTTGTGTTAAAATTAATTAATTTTTTTGGACAATTTGCATTTTGTTTTTTTATTCTATCCACTATAGATAATCATGTACAAATGGTGTAAGACACTAAATATGTGTACCACTTCTACTAGACTCATCATCTATTGATGTTACATATTTTACGTTAAATTTTAACATTATGATGATGGATGAAATTAAAGAAGCTAATTCATTGCTAAAGACTTCACTATATGTAATTTTTTTGGTAAATTCTCAGAGGTTTTTTTTTTTTTTTGACTTTTTATGAGGTGTGTTTTCCATAATCTAAAATCTTATTCATTAAAAAACGACTGCAATATACACATATGTACAATTTAAACCATTTTGCTAATTCATCAATGTTATTGACGTAAGGTAAAAAAATCTATCCCTGATTAGAAGACAATTAATCTATATCTACCTAACGCCATCACAATTTAGGTTTAACACTCATACACACCCGGTGACGAAGAGAACCGGCGCGACTGCCCACGGTGAAATTATGTCTAAAAGATTGGCACCAGCGTCATTCTCAGAATCTGCCGGCATGAATATTGATTCTGAAGGATAAAATAGCTTCTCTCGATTTGAAAGGGGAGTCAACGGCGTTATCGGATGGTGAAATCCAAGAGTTGCATGGTTTGTCGGAGAATTTGTTCTCTCTTTCTAGAATAAATTCGAGTATCATGGCGGGTCTAAATTTTCGTACCTTGTCGTTTAATGATGGAGCTTGTCTTGTGAGACCGTTTACTTTGGAGGAGGTCAAGGCGGCAGTGTGGGATTGTGTTAGTTTTAAATGCCCCGGCCCTGACGGCATTACCTTAGGTTTTATCAAGGATTTTTGGGATGTTCTGAAGGTTGATGTTATGCGATTTTTGGTGGAATTTCATAGGAATGGAAGATTGGCAAAAGGAATAAATAGTACTTTCATTGCTCTTATCCCGAAGGTTGACAACCCTCATCGTTTGAACGATTTTAGACCTATTTCGCTGGTGGGAAGCATTTATAAAATCTTGGCTAAAGTGTTGGCCAATAGACTTCGTTCGGTGACTGGGTTAGTTATATCAGATGCTCAGTCGGCCTTCATTAAAGGTCGCCAAATTCTGGACGGTATCCTGGTGGCTAATGAGATTGTTGATGAAGCGCGGAAGCGCCATAAGGATTTGCTTCTTTTTAAGGTCGACTTCGAAAAAGCATACGATTCGGTGGATTGGGGATACCTTGAGGAGGTTATGTATAAGATGGGGTTCCCGTCTCTTTGGCGAAAATGGATTAAAGAGTGTATTGGTACAGCTACAGCCTCTGTTCTGGTTAATGGGTCATCTACGGATGAGTTCTCTCTGGGGAGGGGATTGAGGCAAGGGGACCCTCTCTCGCCTTTCTTGTTTCTTTTGGCAGCAAAGGGCTTCAATGTTTTGATGGAGGCTTTGACTCGGAACAATCTTTTCTCGGATTTTCAGGTGGGTAACAGTGCTTCGACAATTGTGTCACACCTCCAATTTGCTGATGATACTTTGATTTTAGGTGACAAATCTTGGGCAAATATTCGGGCTATGCGCGCTATTCTTTTCCTATTTCAATCATTGTCTGGCTTAAAGGTTAATTTTTCAAAGAGCTGTCTGGTGGGGGTGAATGTCACTCATTCTTGGTTGGCTGAAGCAGAATTGTAAGGTGGGGTCTATACCATTTGTGTATCTGGGTATGCCTATTGGTGGTAATTCTCGTCGCTTGTCCTTTAGGGAACCTCTGCAGAACCGTTTCAGATCTAGACTATCGGGTTGGAGTTCAAAACATCTATCTTTTGGTGGCCGTCTAATTTTACTGAAATTTGTCATGTCATCTCTGCCTGTTTACGCGCTTTCTTTTTTCAAGGCTCCAGCAGGTATCATTTCCTCTATTGAATCTTTATTTAATTTTTTTTTTTTTTTTGGGGGGCGGGGG
>Ga0228711_1008948_pt1 | contig 13796 bp, 8 predicted proteins | sample MedpolnodulmetaG_2_FD_177996 | JGI IMG/M metagenome (GOLD analysis project Ga0228711, IMG submission 177996) | Root nodule microbial communities from Medicago polymorpha collected in Santa Monica, California, United States - brown nodules | ecosystem: Host-associated > Plants > Roots > Nodule...
ATCCAATATCATACACCATAGGAAGGGACGAAAAATTTAGTGCTAACAGAACTAACAAGTAATTTGTTTTTCCCATTGAACCTTCTTCATGGGATCTCCAATCACAAAGGTTGGGTTACCATTATTTTTCGTTTTCAATTGGCTCAAGTCCCATTCCCCTCGATGTTCCACATATTAATTTCATCCCTAGAGGCTTTATCAGTGGATCGGCTAGATTCACTTCTAACTTCACATAATCGATCGATATAGTTCCATATTTTTGCAATTGCTTTACTACATTATGTCTTAGACGTACATGTCTATTGTTGCCATTGTAAGATGTATTCTTTGCAATAGCTATAGCCGATTGGCTATCACAATGAATATGCGTTGGTTTTGTTCCTAAAGGAATATTTACCAAAAAATTTCTTAACCACTCAGCTTCACTACCAGTCAACTCTAGAGCTACAAACTCTGACTCAATAGTTGATCTAGCAATTATTATTTATTTAGCTTATCTCCATGTAATCGCACCACCACCTTGTGTGAATACATAACCACTAGTAGGTTTTGTCTCATCTAAATCAGAGATCCGGTCAGCATCACTATACCCTTCTAGTACAGCGGGAAATTCATTATATACAATACCAAAATTCATGGTACCTTTCAAATATTTCATAAGTCTAGCAAGTGCTTGCCAATGATCCTGACTCAGATTATGAGTATATCTACTCAAACGACCTACTACATATGCAATATCAGGTCGAGAAAAATTCATCAGATGCAGTAAGCTCCTAATTACTTGAGAATACTGATTCTGGTTAACAGGATCACCTCTATTTTTCACCAATTTAGAGTTAGCATCATAAGGCGTACTCACAGGATTAGAGTCAAAATGACCAAACTTTTTGAGAAGTTTCTCAACATAATGTTGTTGGGATAGTATTATACTATCACCCTTCCTTATGATTCTTACTCCCAAAATAACACTTGCTTCGCCCATGTCTTTCATATCAAACTTAGATGAAATAAAAGATTTAGTTCTGATCACAATATCAAGGCAAGTACGAAAAATGACCATGTCATCCACATATAAGCATATAATAACATGTTCTCCATCCAAAGATTTAACATAAACACATTTAACCATCACTAATCAAAATTTCATTAAATTTTTCATGCCATTGTTTTGTTGCTTGATTCAAACCATATAAAGATTTAAGGAGTTTACACACCTTTTTCTCTTGACCAAAAACTACACATCCTTCAGGTTGAGCCATATAAATTTCCTCTTCTAAATCACCGTTTAAAAATGTAGTTTTTACATCCATTTGATGTATAACAAGTTTATAAATAGAAGCTAAAGCTATTAAAATCCGAATTGAGGAAATTCTCGTTACCGGAGCAAAAGTATCAAAATAATCAATGTTTTCTTTTTAGGAAAAACCTTTTGCAACTAAACGAGCTTTGTATTTATCGATTGACCCATCAGGATTATATTTTCTTTTAAAAATCCATTTGCAACCAATAGTTTTAGATCCTGGAGGTAAATCGACTAAAATCCAAGTTTTGTTTTTGGTAATAGAATCAATTTCGGTTTTAATAGCTTCTTTCCAAAATTTTGAATCAGAAGAAGAAATAGCTTCATGAAAATTTTTAGGCTCATTATCAACAAGATAAATATAAAAATCACTTCCGAAAGATTTCTCTTTTCTTTGTCGTGTACTTCTCCTAAATTCCTCATTAGGACCTTCAAAATTTATTTCTAAAGGTTGCTTAGAGCTACCTTCAGATTTAGATTTCAAAGGAAAAATACTTTCAAAAAATTCAGCATTCTTAGTTTCCATAATTGTATTGCAATCTAAAACATCACTTTTCAAAACAAGAAACCTATAGGCAGCACTATTTTGAGCATATCCTATAAACATACAATTAGATGTTTTAGATCCTAACTTTGTTTTCTTAGGTTCAGGTAACATGACTTTAGCAAGACACCCCCACACTTTTAAATATTTCAAGTTAGGTTGATAACCTCTCCAAAGTTCATATGGTGTCTTACCAGTAGTTCTATGAGGTATTCTGTTTAATAAAAAAAACATGCAGACAATAAAGCTTCACCCCAAAGATTATTAGGAGCATGAGAACTAACAAGCATAGAATTCATCATTTCTTTTAATGTCCTATTTTTCCTTTCAGCTACACCATTAGATTCAGGAGAATAAGGATGAGTTATTTCATGTATAATGCCTTCTTTTTCACAAAATTCATTAAAAGAAATATACTCACCACCACGATCAGATCTAACTCTTTTAATTTTCTTATTCAATTGATTCTCTATTTCGGCTTTATAAGATAAAAACATGTTAAACGCTTCATCTTTATGCCTTAATAAATAAACCTTAGTGTATCTAGAGAAATCATCTATAAAAGTCACATAATAATATTTACCACCTCTTGTTGGAGTTTGCTTTAAATCCCCTAAATCAGTATGAATTAAATCAAGCAAATTAGATTCACGTTGCATAGGTGGACATGTCTTTTTGGTTAATTTACATTCAACACAAACATCACATTTATCATGTTCTTTATCACCAAGAGAAATTATACCAAGACGATCTAATTTGAAAACATATGAAGAACTAATATGTCCTAATCTAGCATGCCAAATATCATATGAATCAACCAAACATGCAGAGGTAATATTTTTATTCATAATTGTAGAGATATCCAACACAAATAAACCATTACTATAAAATCCTTTGCCTACAAAGCCCCCACATTTTGAAAGTAAAACTTTGTTTGATTCAAAAGTAACTGTTACGCCCGCTTTGCTCAATATAGACACAGACTCTAAATTATAACTCATATGAGGCACATATAAAACATTACTTAAAGAAATGGTTTTTTCAGAGGTGAGTTTTAAATCCACTTTTCCTATACCAAGAACATCAACAGTTCTCGAATCACTTAAAATGATATGTTCCTTCCCTTTCCCTATAGTTTTATAAGATGTGAACATATTTTTGTTTGCACAAATATGTGAGGTAGAGCCTGAGTCTACCACCCATGGTTTTTCCTTCATTGAAAGTATTGTATGAGAAACAACATTCACATGTATATCATCTGTCAAAACTTGCAAGTTAAATTTAAAATCAATAGCTTGGTTGTTTCTATCTTTGTAACTATATTAGGCAATGTGGTGTCCAATTTTTGGTTTAAAAATTATTATTATAATTGCAATCACGTACAGAACCAAATGGATGAACACTAATGTTTCAGCTATTTTATATAGCAAATATATAAATCAGGTTCGGCAATTTATTTTATAAATCAATTGTTAGATGAACAGTAATGATTCTAATTGAAAAGACAAATATATAACAGTCAGGTTCACAGCAATATTTTTGTCAATTAATTATTGAATGAAAGTTGTGTACCTTGTAGAAGGTCTGCACTAATTTTCCAATCACCCAAACCTTAGCTTGCGGTCACAGTTATAAAGGTTAAATTCCAAAATTGTTGTACTTAAACAGCAACCGCAACACCGCAACTTCTGTTGTTATTTTGTAAAGTTGCAGAGGAAAAGATTAAAGGTAGTTGCTAGAACAAGTGGAAGAAGAGTATATTTTTCATTCAATTCAAAACGTACAAATAGAAAGTACAGAATAGAAAAATGACTGCCCACTGATATCATGTTCCTATAAGTTAGGCCACGATAGAATACTAGAAAAAACTGCTTGCTGAAAACTAGGAGGAAAAGAAACTGAACTAGAAACTAGGAAACATATTTAAAATATTCAAAACAGAAGTAAAATAAACTCTGCAGATGTGGCAGCAGTTCTAAACACAATAGCTAACAACTTCAAATAATAACCGGCGACCGCAACTTTAAATAAGAACGCAGCCACCGCAACTTCGAATAACAACGAACTAGATTCTGCAAAACAAACTAGAAAGTAAACCTGGAAAATTGAACACATTATTATTAACCTGAGGCGTCACGAAGACTGTCCTTGAAATTTATCCGCCCCTCAATGTGCACAAACTCCCAGATACAACAGGTCTTTATGGAGGTAACAGAACAGCAAGAATCATCAATTATAATCAAGCAGATGTTTATCTCAGAAAGTAAAATTGGAAGAGATGAAAACAAAGATGTGAGGTATGCGTGTGGTTTTATTTTTGTTGCTACTGATCAAGTATGAGAAGAACAAAGTTTAATTGTTCTGTGTTTTATTGTTCACGTCAGAATGTATTTTATATGGCAACAAAATTGACTCAGCAAAAATAAAGCCACAATAATAGCTAACAAATTTTGAACGTTGGGAATAAAAAGTAACTGTTGTAAACAAGTTAAATGTGCTAGTTAATTGCATTAACTTTTGAAATATTTTATATAAAAATACAACACAATGAGATATGAGAGTATCTTCATTTTATATGAGCGATGTTATATTGGTAATGTCTTACTCATATTGGTAGTTTATTTCTCACCAATTTATTGGGAGTTATGGTTACTCAGCCTATTTGTTTTAAAAAGAGCAGTGCTATATTTCTTGAAAGATGGCATCACGAAATCTTCAAGAATTAGGAGCAGCCAATCACAATATACAGCTTGCAACAATTCAAAGAGATGCAGCGGAAAACAAGGGAGGTGAACAATAAATCAAGCAATGAGAGATTGCCGGTTGTTTTTTGAAAAATTCGTCGGGTAGTTCCTTTAGAAAAATGCTAAACATAGCGAAGAAGCCCATCCCAGATTCATTGCGAATTGTTGTGTGATTGGTTAATTAAAGTATCACCCAACCTTTATTCCAAAAAATGCGGAATTTAAATCTTCATCTCTGAGATAATGTCTATGTACCCCGTACACGTCACTTCGGGAAATATTCTTCATTGCATATAGCTGCTCTCTTTGTTTTATTTTTATAGTTTTTGTTTTTGGCTTCGACCTTCTTAAACTCCGATATATATAAAAGATCAAAATACACCGGTGTAACACTTGAAAATTATAAAATACTGCATATTTTATAGTTTTTGTTTTTGGCTTCGACCTTCATAAAACTTATTCTCAAATACCACATATTTTATAAGATTGATTGCATGATTTATAATTTATATCATAGCATCCTATAGTTTATCCCCTATATTCTAACCTTGTTTAACTACACTTTAATGTTATCAAATAATACACCAGTGTAATTTGATAACATTAAAGTAAACTATATATTTGATACCATTAACCTTACATTTGAGACCGGAGGGAGTATATATATATATATAGGCATCAATTTACTTTAGGAGTAATTCTTGTCACCCCACTTTATAACTATGTGCACAAATTATATTTCATTGATCCAACTATTGAATATGTTTATACCATCTTGACGATCATGCATACGTAAAATTATAAAAGCTGGATATATTTTTTTTGAAAGAAAAAGCTGGATATTTGTAGCTATAAGATTTTATAGTTAATATTTTATAATGTCCGTTGAACTTAGTATTTGATAAAGTATAAGTAATTTTAAGTTTTATGAAACTTTGCAGATTTGATCCACCGAGAGCTATTAATTTGGTGGTTGGATCTGGAAAATTAGTTTGTGCAAAAGTTCTTTAGCAGGGTAACTCTAACAAGAGTTTTTGGACAACGACGATGTTAAAAGAGGTCCAACATTTTGATCAAATACACCAATTTTTTGACTCATTTTGTTAAGTATAGTGTGTTCTATTCAACCCGGCACATCGAAGGTATGCCATTTCACAAGAAAGCGACAAATTAAGTAAGAAAAGAACCGATTTTAAGATTATCAATCCTTAAAACACATGGAATCTTAGGAAAACAATAATCACTGGAAAGGTATTATATACATATTCTATAATTTGTGTTAATTTCACTACTAGTCAATTTTGCACAGTCCTTTTCATCTTTCTTTCTAGACTATATTAATTATCAATATCATGATCAATTGGCAGATAAATTGTCAATTTATAATGAGCTGTAATTAGTAGATGTCTTGAATCTGTGTATGACAAGAAATATGCGGTGAACTTGTTAACTATCAACAGTGTTATTCAATCTGTCATTTGCAATTGTCTATTTTTTATTTCTTGATCTAATTGATTAAGTTATTTTCTATATAATCTTCTTTTATGTTAATTTTCTTTAGGGATCTTTTACTTTAATTTTAAGACACCTGTATTATATTATCATTTTTGGGTACTTCCGACCTTTTTTTGGTATTGACAATGAAATCTAATATAGTGCCTCATAGATACAATCAAAATCCCTCATTACTGGCCAATCATAGTATATAAATATTTCTCTGAATTTATTTTAATATATGCTAGAATGTATGAATCTCAGTGTAGGAGAGTTTTAAAGGTGCACCACTTTCGTAAGTGGTCTATTATGGATCAATATTAAAATAGTTAGAAATTCAAACGAAAATTCATGATACCTTTCAGAAATAAAAACTCATAACATCTCTTATTTTTAGTAAAGACGGGTAATTTAATTGATGTTGGTTCAATACGCACTACATTTTTATTTTTTTGTTTTTACTAAACTCATATCAATTAAGGCACTATTTCTATTGAGGTTTTAAACATATTTTAAGTACTAATCTATGTTAGACCACTTATAATAACGGCGTATATATCAACAAATATAAACTATTGAAATGATTGCAACAAGTTAAGAATATTTCATACTGTATGACTGGAATGGACTGCCCAATAAAATAACCAGTTTCTACATCTGCACAATCATTATCATTACTTAATTTCCCCATCTTGTTTTTGACTTAATCAGAGAAAACAATACTAATACCTCTTTGCGAAATTAGAAAGCCACTGGTTGATTTTTTTTTTCTTTTGAGGAAAAAAGCCACTTGTTTTTTTTTTACAAAAGGCAAAGTTACTTCATTTCATTCAAAATTAAGGAATACAAAGTAGGCATTAAATGATGAAAAATATGGGGGCTAGGATTAGATAGTGATGCCCTAGCAATACTATGAGCAACATCATTTGCTTGCCTCCTAATATACGACACTGCAAAGTCGGGTCTATCGAGTAAGAGACTTCTACATTGGACTACAAGATCACCAAATTCATTGCTTGGAGTAAAATTAGAGTTGATGGCATCAGACAAAATTTTAGAATCTGTTTTAAATAGTACAACATGCATCCTATTTGAAATAGCCACTTTAATAGCATCAAGTAAGCCTAGAGACTCGGCCTCCAAGATTGTGGCTGATGAGTGGTAAAAGTCTGATTTTCCAAGCAAAAGAGTTCCCTTAAAGTCGCGAAAGCACATACCAAATCCCATAACATAATTGTTATTAAAAGCGGCTGCATCTACGTTGCATTTAATCTTGCTTACAGAAGATTTGATCCAAGTGTGAGCAAAGATTGCATGGTGAACCGGTACCTTTGCTCGTTGCATGTAACACCATTCATTGATGGTGTCCTTTGCTCGAAGCCACTAGTTGGTTGAGGAAGTGTACATTAGAAAATTGCATAATTGTCGATATAACAAATTAACATTCTAAAAAAAATAATTAACATATTAAAGTAATACATTTATTTATAGCGATCCTTTGGCTCCACCAAGTGGTGTCTCTGTTTTGAGAAAAGTTGTAGGGTACATTACATAGTATTTTTTTATTTTAATGGCAAAATACATTATATATATATATATATGGGATTAAATTTCAAGTATTACATCAAAAAGAAAAAATAAAAACGCCAAAAACTCCTCAAAGAAAAACCACCAGCACCCTCAAAAAGTCGTATCCCCTAACAATAGTTCCTCAAAGAACCAACACCATAAATAATGGACAATCAAACACTCGATAATGGTTTTGCTTTAAGACGCTCGGCTTAGACCACCACTCCTATCTTATGTATCTGTTGCAACAAATTCAAATTATTTTCCGATAGATATATCGGAAAGTGCTTTGCACATTGGACATTCAGTAAAATATTTCATTCGAGCAACTACTAAATTATAGTGATGCAATCTATCTTTTGAGTTAAGCAATTAGTGGCACAGTGTGCTGCTTTAATTTATCTGATATAATGCGACATCGATCATGACCGAGAAGCATATTGTGATCTATAAAATGCCAGCTTAGTATTACGATCAGTTTAATTTTGTAATTTCAAAGAGTTTATTTTTTATATCATTTTAATTACTAACAATAAGTTTATTCATCTTCAATTATTTTTTATATCCTTGATTGATTATGACCCATGAACTAACTCACCCCGGTCTTTGGTTACCTTTTGCATATCCTATTTATGATAAGATTAAGATTAGTGTGCTTACCCATAGACTAATTATGAATGTTTGATGTGACTTAATAAAGACTTATTACCAAGTGTACATAGCCCAATTTGGTAAGATGTGGAGGAGTGGATGTATCCAAATTAAGGAGTATATGGATATGATAATGAATTTGACAGTGGTGTAATATTATAAGGGTCGTGTTAACTATTGTCTCTATATGATACTAATTAAAGAAATAAAAAAGGAAAACTTTACGTTGAAAACATTTTTTTTACATTTTTTAAACTTGATTTATATAGTGGTGTAAAAAAAAAGTTTCCAAGATTTATATATCATATTTGTTTTCTTAATTGGGACACTAGGTAGCATTTTTCAAGAGAAAAAAATGTGTGGTAGTCTAAAGTTTAATCGGAATATAAGTAAAGTTTAATAAAAAAATTGTTATATCTAAAAATTTAAGTTAAATTCTATGAAACGATTTATTATTTGATAAAATTCATTAGTCATTTGAAACCAATTACATAGTTATGATCGGTGGTACTATGTTTTCACTTGAGCTATATACTATTTTGCACTCAACAAGTGGATTGAAAAATAGTGATTCCTATTTAAAAAATCGTTAACTAAATTTTGATTAAGCACTTGCTTACTAGATGCAACTGATCAATGATCATTCTACTAGTGCGCCTATGGCCATGTATTATTGTGTAATTTTTGGATGTAATTCACAAATAGCTTTCTATCTAAGACAAATTTGTTTGAGTGTAAGAAGTGAAAAATAAAATATAAAAAAGATAGAGAAAAACATATACAGTAAATGTTTTTTATTTGTGGTGAGCGAGGTTTAAACTGTTAGACCTTACATATATTATGCATTGTTCACATCAACTGAGTTAAAGTCACGAGGACATATACACTTAAATGTTTAATGAGTTATTATATTGCTCCCAAATTTAAATATGTCTGTTTGCATATTCAAAATAGAATCAATTAGGAGTAGTAACTGAATTAACAAGTTAGATTGTTTAAAATTTAAAATTCTCTAATTATATTTCGTAAAATTCACCAAAATAATTAAGAAGATTCCTTTCTATGATATTGCCAAGTGAGTCTGAATTAGATGACAAAGGAAGCAGTGTGTGCATATCCTCTTGCTACAGCGATTGGATTTGGAAGACTAAACATCCCCAACTTGCCTTCCGTTCAAATTGTACTAATTAATCAACTTGTGATATGGATTGAAATTCTTGACAACTTGGCCTAGCTATAATAATACTAAATTCATTGGCCATGTAATTATAATTATCCGAAATTTCTGTTCTGATATACAACTTGTGACTATAATTACATTATTGAACAAGAATATCCTCATCACCCTTTCTTTATTGAATCTTAGATTCTAATAATTAATAGCAAAGGGTATATTCATTTCAAAAGTCATTTGCACGATGCTTTTAAAACATAATAGTTTGATCGGCCCACAAGGTGCCCTTCTAAGTGAAAGTTACTCTTTCACATTTAAGACGATACGTATCCAACCTAGTTAATTACGATGATTCAATTACTTTTTATGTCAGCTAAAATCAACTTAAAAAATGATTAAAGCGTTTTAAAAGATGTCCATTTATTAAAAAAGTCAAATTATAGTTAACTACAGTTGAATAATTGAATACGTTTTTTAACAACTTCAAATATGAGGAAGAGTATAACTTTCATCATAAATAGGACATGTAAGGTTATGTATTTATTTTCTTGTTCCTACCCAGTTCCATGCGATTTATGGATTAAGATTAGATTATGAAAAGTGTTAGAGCTGGGAAATTGGTTTAGTTGATTTATTTCTTTTACAGATTGATTTAGCATTGTTTGGTTATGCGGTGGGCGAGAATCAATTTTGATTGAATTGATTTTGGTTACAAATAAGTTGTACGCAAAATGATTTATGTTAATACTTTCAAAACACAAATGATTTATATAAAAGATATTGCTAAGATATTTTGTGTCAAAATTGTTTTTAAATGTGTGCGAACGACATGCATATTTATCAATTTATTTTGTTTGGATAACCTTCAATAAGTTTCTTTTGAATGTATAACCTTTTTTTATGTTAATTTATTAAATAATTGACATAATATATATATATATATATATCATTCATTGACATATTTTTAATTTAAAAAATGGACTATTTTTTGAAGTTTTTTTTAAACATATATTGATATTGACTAAATTAAGAATTTCAAAAAAATAACTTCGAATTAGTCATTGTCTTTGTAAGTCACTTTTAAATTGAAAATGTATGGAAAAACATGCAACCGTTAAAATAATTCATATCCATTGTAAAAGGTGTTTTGTGACTCTAGTCTCAACAAGGTTTTCAAACTAATTTCTTGGAAACACCTACCTGATAATATGATCAAAGTCAATGTGAATGGAAACTCTATTAGTAACTAATGTCTTTCTCGTTATGGAAGTCTTCTTCGAAATTCAATAGAGTTGAATTTTTGGTTTTTTTGAAGTTGTGATTTTACGTCTATTGTTTGTATCAAAAGTATATGATATTCACCCACTTCATGGTCTCGGTCTAACTTAGACTCATGACTATGGTATAAGGAGATTTTTGTGGTACGAGAGTATATTTTAGTAATTGTATAGAGTATTATATTACTCTTCATCTAAAAATAATTGTCTCTTTAGTATTTCTTCTTTGTCTCACAACAATAACTGTCATTTTAAAATACCAATGCAGTATTTATTATTTCCCTCCACTATTATACCCTTATTTAGTGAACTTAATTCAACTTAACTACTCTACTAACTATAATTAATAAAGATATTTTAGTAAGTAATATTAATTTTATCATTAGAATCAATACAATTAATCATTTCTTTAAAAATCATACACAAAATTTAAACGACGAGTATTTTAAGACGGATGGAGTATCAAAGCTAAACAATTTGCAGGCAGATCCAGATGTACGGTGAATAAGTCTAGAGGTCATAGATGCTGAAAATTAGTAAGATAAGGAATTCGTGTCTCTATGATTATTTATTTTTAACAAAAATATCCAAGAATAATAAACTATGTCCGTCCAATTAAGTAGCGTGGGTGTGCGACCATATTTTTCTTTCCATTTTCCATTAATCAATTAACCCCACCCCATAGCTTACTCCATCCTCATATCATATATACCACCAAACTAATTCATTTATTCTGCTCTCTCTCTGTCTCTCATTCTCATTCTCATAAAAGAGACATACACACACATACTTTAATTGGTGGTTTGTAATGGGGAGAAGAAAGTGTTCACATTGTGGTAAGATAGGACATAATTGTAGAACATGCACATCCTTCACCCTTGGAGGACTTCGTCTCTTCGGGGTCCAACTATCATCTTCCTCATCATCATCTAGTACCATGATCAAGAAAAGCTTTAGCATGGACACCTTTCCCTCACCATCTTCTCCATCTTCCTCATTCTCTTCATCAACATCATTAACCAATATTGATGAAAATCATTATTACAAATCCACTACTAATATTGCATATCTATCAGATTGTTTTATAGGTCCACCCCAAGAGAGAAAGAAAGGTATATTTATACATATATTAGCGGAAAGATGGTCACAAATTAATACTGTTTTTGTTTTTGATTAATTTAGTGTGTATATTTTATTTGCTGGATAGTTCATTCAGAATTTCAATGAAAAATCAAATATTTTTTTTACTAATTTTATTGTTTGCAGTTCAAATGAAACTTCTTTCAAAACTAATTTATCGTGTTCAAATTTCCAACAGCTTCCTTCGTTTGTTTTTTATTTGTAATTTTTAATATACTAATATGTAACTAATAAGAATAGAATTAAAAGAAAAATGCTACACCAAAATCTTATATTCCTTTATATATTGGTATGGATGTAGTCAGGGGCGGAGGGACCATGGGAGCCAAGGGTGGCCGTGGTCCCCCCCACGTTTTGCAATTTTTTTTTTATACTAGTAATATTCATGTAGGATATAGTCAATATTGTATAATGTAGAACAGTGGTCCCCCCATAGTTGAGAATTTATTTTTACCTTTTAAACTTGGTCCCCTCGATGTTTAAATCCTGGCTCCGCTCCTGGATGTAGTCATCAATATTAAGTAGTTATTCACACATGTATACTTGTAATTTCAGCTAAGGGAGTTAATGGACAAGTATTTGAATCATGATGAATGAGAAAATACTATGATAACAACTAACATACTAAAACTTATCTCTTAAAAAAACATACATACTTAGGATCTCATAATCTAACATATATATTATATATTGATTGATCAGGAGTTCCATGGACAGAAGAAGAACATAGAATATTCCTTGTTGGGTTAGAGAAGCTAGGAAAAGGAGACTGGAGAGGAATCTCTAAAAACTTTGTCACTTCAAGAACCCCTACACAAGTTGCTAGCCATGCTCAAAAATACTTTCTCAGATTGGCTACTATCAACAAGAAGCGACGTTCAAGTCTCTTTGACTTGGTATATATATACTATACTATGTTAGACAAATTCAATTCATTCATGATCATCAATTGCTTAATTATTTAGCTAGCTCTTGTCATTCACCACTGAATATAAACTATGTCGTACATGGCAACATCAAATAAAATTTATTTGGACGCACGCACAGAAATAATTTAGTTACATTATTTAATCTTTATCTGGAAGGAATATTTGATTATTTTTATTTTTATGGATCCTTGTCATTGAATTAATACGATATATCTGGCTGCAGGTTGGGAGCAAGAACACCAACACAAAAGACCAAGGGCGTGCTAATTCAGTAGTAAATTTGGGTCATAAATTTGAGGATAAGTGTAAATGTGAAGTTGAAGTTAATGATGGCACCACTTTGTCCTACTTTAAACAAGAAGAAGCAGCCAAATCAGAAAAGCAAGAAAATAATTACTCTACAGCTAATTGGCTACATGACTCTTCAAATTGTGCAGCAGTGCCTAATTTGGACCTCACACTTTCGGTTGCATCCCCTAAGGCTTCTAATAAGACCAAGCTTGCACAAAATCAACCCTCCCCTGCTGCCTCATTCCTTCTTGGCCCAATTAGCGTCACTTAAATAATTAAGTACTCTGGAATTTTTCACATTCTATGTTAGCAATTTATCGTTTTAATTGCAAAATATTTGTCCAGTGTAACCTAACCTCATGTACAAGAAGATATGATCAAAGGAACACGTTTTTCTTGGCATTGATTATGCCCTAGTCAGGTCTATATGCAATCATCAGACTTAATTTGAAGATAAATACACAACATTCAGCATCATATAAAGCAGTGCTGATAATGACTATCCATTATTTCCTCCATTCCTTAATTCCTATAACTTATTCCTCAAAAAAATACTCCTATAACATAATTTATACAAGAATTAAGAAAGTTAATATAATTAGTCTCACTCTTTTTCCTGATTAATTACCCACTTAATTAATTTATATTGAGAATCATCATCAACTCATCCCCCCCCCCCCACT
>Ga0228711_1008955_pt1 | contig 13792 bp, 9 predicted proteins | sample MedpolnodulmetaG_2_FD_177996 | JGI IMG/M metagenome (GOLD analysis project Ga0228711, IMG submission 177996) | Root nodule microbial communities from Medicago polymorpha collected in Santa Monica, California, United States - brown nodules | ecosystem: Host-associated > Plants > Roots > Nodule...
TTTCTTTTCTCTGACTATCCTTTTCTTAACCTCCTTCATTCTAATTAATTTTAATTAATTCCCACTAATGCCTTTGTTTCCTCTTAATTACACCTCCACCCCCTTAATTCTAAAATATTCTAATTCCCATCTTATTCTTACTAACTATTAATAAAACCATTTAATTAAATAAACAAATCACATAATCACATAAATCAATTAGACAGGACTCTAAACTCTACCAAAAATAAAATAAACGGGCGTTACACTTGAGATGTAACAATTAAAAAAAGTTGATAGAATATCACTTGAAAAAATCCGTCACTAACTCTAAATAGAATATTGGCCCAAGATGTGTTTGATAGAATATCACTTGAAAAAATCCGTCACTAACTCTAAATAGAATATTGGCCCAAGATGTGTCGCAATGATGAAAGTCTATTTTTTTTAAGGAAAAGGGAAGGAAAAAAAGAATAAAAGGAGATAAACATGATCAGGTACACATAATCAATGATGAAAGCATTCACAATTAATGGATGATTTCCAATCATTGGTTTAGATCACCCCAACATATGAATATCATCCAATTCATTCATGCTTTCATCATTGATCAAGGTTCTTCTATATTCTTTGGTGCTCAGTTTCACATATATAAACGTTCAAGTTATGTTCCGCTTCAACAATGTGGGACTAACATCATGGTTTTTGTTGTAAGTCTTTCAAATTTTGTAACAAAACAAAGCAGCTTTGGTGGTGCTACCATTTCAAGACTCTGGCCCACTTTGAGCTTTTCATGATTGGTAAGAATTTACAATTGACATTATAAATATTAACGTATTATCAAATGGAGATTTTTTTATTAAAGTTGCATGCTTTTTAAAGAACACTTTTAGCTTCAGAAGAGTTCTGCTTTGATGGATTTGTCGTCTACGCCAACGTAAATTAATTGATAACATATTTTACTGGTTATGCATATCTAAACAATGTTGATTTGAGTGAATATTGTTTGTTTACGAGTTAATGTGGTACACTTTCAAATCCACTAATTGATTAGAAAATAATCTGTAAGCCTTCACTTTCACTTATGCTATGAGAATATCTGATGAGCGAGGAAGAGAATCCATAACACTTACTTGCTATTGAGCTATAATTAGCATATGGATTTAACACATTCCACTCAAATTAGATTGAAGTTTTTCTGGTGTATATTGAAATTATCAGAATCAGATGCATTTTTTAGATTTAGACTTTTACTCAGCAGTAACATGAAATACTATGGTTAATATTTTAGAATTTACTTTTGTAAAATCTACTTTGTACTGTATAGTAAAGAAATGTTGGGGAGGTATCATTTGAGATAGCTCATCTGATGTACCATACATTCTTCATGTATTATGTCAGACTAAAAATATGGATTGAGATTGCTTGCAATTAAATTCAACTGCAAGGATCATTCCTATATGAATCAATATATGAATTAAACTAAATATCTTTTGTATGTCTTAATTAACAGTGACTGCATTTTGAACAGTGGTCGGTTTCTCAACACTTACAAATCACAAGCAAGGGAATCTCCTCATGGGACTATCAAATAGACTAACATCATGTTTAGCACATAAGTCACATGTGTCCATTCTCTTTTTTCGGAACAAAGGTTGGGTGCAAGTCCATACCAGATTTGTTTGATGTTGTGAGGATTTGGCAACAATATGCAAGTCTGAATTAATGAGTCTTTAGAGCAGAATTGCCATTCATATACTTTGTGTGTCCTTATTCTTGAAAAAAAGTGTTTGCAAGTGCAACTGTATGAACATGTGTTGTAGATCATAACTTGATTAAATTATAGTAAAAATGAGTACTTTGTGCAAACTATAGCATTCAAGATTCAACAAATTGGAACCAAAAATGGATTCCCACTTGATCATGACTTCTCAAGATGATTGATTTTACATGCCTTAGAAAGTGTAATAGAACAACCCATGTGCCATAAAAAATAGTTCTTGCAGAAACAACTTAATGATTCTACAAATATCATATCGATTAGTTAGATGTAATTTATAATAAGAAATGCATTAGTGACATCTTTGACATTCGTCAACATACCATAAGAAGAAAATATCCCCTCACTAATAATTTTACTCGAGGTTACATGGAAATGAATATTGAAATGCATTTTCAATAATGACCATCCAAACACTTACATATTGCTTCTCACAAGTAGAGAATGATAAGGTTTAGGAGAGAATAATTTTAATTAAGCCAAATTTATTTATGTGTGCCATTTGATGAGAATGGAGTATTTATGTGTATTTGGTGGTAATGAGTTTTATTTATTATAGCTAGATAGATATATATTAGATTTTAGGCTTAATTACATTTTTGGTCTTCATATTTTCACTCACTCATAGAATTCTTCCCTACATTTCAAATCACCCAATTTTGGTTTCACTTTCAGATTTTTTAACTAAAAATTTATGATATATCATATTAAATTGAAGTTTATAGGGTTTTCATGGTTGTTGATCATTTCACATCATCAAGTTATATGACACGTCATTTAAAATACGATACATCATGGTTTTTTAATTAAAAATTATGAGAAAAGGGCAAAAACTATGTGATTTTCAAATAAGGAAACCAATTCTATGATTGAGTTAAAATGGTGGACTAAAATTGTAGTTAAGCTTAAATATTAAATGACACTCCCCTCGTTTTATATTAGATGACCTTATTTGATAATGTGCATTATTGATCTACATATTTTGGCCATATTTTATTTTAGTAATATACAAAGATAAATAATATCATATAAGATCTTGTTGAATTCGTCTTAATGAATATTTTCAAAATACTAAATTTTTCATAATTTTTAAAAATAAGCATTGGTATATGTGGTGGGAGAAAGTCTAAGTTGGTCACAAACACAAATAAAATATATTTCGACACACTCACTTGAATAAAAAAAATTTAATGATAAAAGTAAAAAATGATGCGATTAATTTCTTTCTCTTTTAATTTATTTCATTTGTGTATGCATACCTAAATATTTTTAATTTGGAATTATGACTATGTAAGAGTTTGTCAGTGTGGTCGAGTCAATTTTCTATTTAATATGAGAGGGAGATATAAGATTTGGTCAACAGAAGGCGTTGTTGAATATTGAAGAAAGTGAGTGGAAACAGTAGTAAATACAGATAAGCCGCCGCTTGCAACTAGATTATTGTTTATTTCATTATTGGTGTCACCCTCTTTGTTTTTTACATGTAACGCCAAAAATATGTTCCTTATCTCAACTAATTCATCAATATGTAAGACCAAAAGACCAAAATCCATTTATTTCTCCTTTTCCTATTTTTGCACTTCACACTTTTTTTTTAAGAAGGAAAAATGAAATTTATTAAAATCACAATGAGTCATAACCAGCATAAGGAATGTTAGACTAAGAGTGTAGCAACATAGGTGTAAAGGAAAATAAAAGTTATACCTAAAACCTTCACCCAACATACATAAAAAACCCTCAACCAACATCATAAGCGCCACAAAAAACAACTTCTACCACCTGCAATCCGTTGCTTGCATACATAAACAATCCGTTGCTTTGCACTTCACACTTGTTTTTTAAGTCAAAATCTGACCCTTCCTTAAATTGACACTACTCGTTCTTACAACGGTTCTATAATAATTAAAACATTAGGATCTTTTAAGTTTAGATATTATTATTTTTTAATTATAGTTTCTATTTTAGAAAATAGTCTCTCCGATTTTTATTATAAAAAAATTTTAAGAAAAGATTTAGACTTATTTATAAGAAAATGTCATAACTTTTAAGATGTAATTATTGTATAAAAGAGTTTTCTACCCCTCATTTAATGCTTCTCTTTTTAATATTAGTGAGTGTATTTAATGTTTCACGATTTTTTTATGAGGAAATATTTGTAAAAATATTCAAAAAGTTACATTAACTAATGATTGCATTAGTTTTGATATTTTTTGGTTTTGTTTTTTATAATAAGAATTGGAGGGAGTATTTAAAAAAAAAAATTAGTATTTTTATTCCTCAATGGACAAAAAAAAGTTTATATATAAGTAACATCGAAACGAAAAGGGAAATGCTAACAAATGTCCTCAGAACATTGTTTAAGCGTCTAAATATAGTAACTTTTGCATTGAAAATTCTGTAATTATGACTTTTACATGTGCTTGATTTTTGTAGGTTCTTTAAACAATACCCTTAGATCACTCGTAAAAAAAAAACAAAACTAGATACTACTTTTAAAAGTCATGAATAAAATGATATTTAATCCTTTATTGTTTCTCTCTGAGGTTCATGATAATGTTGACCACGTTGCTTATTCAGCTAATCATAACTATGCCGTGCACATTTTCTTGCCCAAAAAATCAGATAAAAACTTTCAACTTTGAGACTTTTTCTTCACACCCTTTTCCTTCCTCTGCTGCATGAGTTTTGTTTGTTCGTTCTAACATCATAAAAGACAACATTTTATCATATGGGAAGTTCTTGTACAAAACCTGTTGCTCATGTCTCTTCATCAAACATTTCTGGTTAGTTTCTTGTCATTTCATTAATCTTTCTCTTCTTTCATGCCACTATAATTTCAACTTTTTGGTTGTTATGTATAATACTTTGACCTTTCTCCTAATTTGTTTCTAAAGCTTAAAATTGTTGTTTTGTTTTAAAATTGAGAATATAGTTTGTTTTATTTATTTATTCTTCTCTATACATAATCCTTGGTGCTAAAATAAAAGATTTTGAGGATGCTTTGCATTTAGGTAGCAAAGAATGTTGAACAATTAATTCTGAATAATAATTGCTTGATGCATGTTTAGGTAAAGCTAGAAATTTTGAACCTTAGGCAAATTAGTCTATTCTGTTGCTATCCTTCAAATATTCAACTACAGATCTTAATCTGATATGAGTCAACTACAAATTAGAAGCACTAGAATCCTTCTAATACTCCCAAAACCTCTCTTTCATGTGCAAGAATAGTTATAAATTGCAGTCTACAACCGCAAATACGGCTGCAATAATAATTGTTTTAAAGGTTGATCTGTTCAACATCTCAATTGTGTCTACATCAGTGGCATTTGCCCACATTTTTTACCGTAATATCAAGGTTCTGAGTGTAATCGTAATTGCGACAACAACTCAGAACTATGTTACTGATTTTTAGATTTAGAGTTTTCTTGCCACTTACTATAATAAGTAAAATCTTGCTCTTACTTTTTTGATTTCACCTGTTTCTGGCACTTAATATTAGTTGACTTCAACAACTTGCATGTAAGTAGTTCTATGCTCTAGATTTTATACATTTAATCTCATGATTGTTTTCATAATAACTTTTGCCACTTATTTACTCATAGGAAGTAAGAAGCCTCAAAGCACGAGCACCGCAAAGCGGTATTCAAATTCATCTGAACAGAGAGCTTCTTCCCAAAGTTCACAAGAAAAGCGGTATTCAAATTCATCTGAACAAAGAGCTTTTTCCCAAAGTTCACAAGAAAAGCGGTATTCAAATTCATCTGAACAAAGAGCTTCTTCCCAAAGTTCACAAGAAAAGCGGTATTCAAATTCATCTGAACAAAGAGTTTCTTTCCAAAGTTCACAAGAAAATGTGGAAACTTCAATCTCCAACAAACTTAAGTCCTTCAGCTTGAATGATCTGAAGGAGGCTACTAAGAATTTCCGGCGAGAATATTTAATTGGAGAGGGAGGGTTCGGGCGTATCTTCAAGGGATGGATTGATGAGAACACATATGCTCCCACAAAACCAGGGAGTGGAATTGTAGTGGCCATCAAGAATCTTAAGCAAGAAAGCTTTCAAGGCCACAAGGAATGGCTTGTATGTGTAACAAGACTCATACATCTTTCTGAAAACATTTTCAATTTTTACTATATACGTCGCTAGCTAGAATGAGATTTAGTTATGATTTTTCTTTTTAATTGTGATTGAAAGAAAATGGAAGCTTAGTAGAGAAAATGCATTTTTCAGAAAAAGCAAAAACAATGTTTTGACATTATTTTCAGAATCTATCTTTTTTTTAAATGCATTTTCAAAACTTTTATAATGTCTTCTCTAATCTCAAATGGAAATAGGAACACTTGAATTAAGCGGGCCAATAATTTTATTTTCCCTTGATTGAATAATATTGCTAGTTAGTAGTTACTGATTAATTTCTTTTTATTCTTTCTTATGACAGGCAGAAGTAAATTATCTAGGTCAGCTTCACCATGAAAATCTGGTGAAACTCATCGGTTACTGCTTGCAAGGAAAAAACAGGCTTCTAGTATACGAGTTCATGCAAAAAGGAAGTTTGGAAAATCATTTATTCAGAAGTAAGTACATTTCACACTATATTATTAATCGTAATCGAGTCATGATGTCTGATATGACGGAGAATTGTAGTCAAATATGGTTGGCGAGCCTCAATATCTATTGTATCACGTTTAGGAAAACTCAAACACATTGATGTTGCTCCTGCGAGCCGTTTGTCCAAACCTTGAGTGCAACACTTTGTTTAGAACTCGGTGATAACTCGGAATTTATTAATAATAATACCTTATATTTTGTTTTCGATTTTTGCAGAAAACGTTCAGCCTATTGCCTGGGCAACTCGTGTCAATATTGCTGTTGGTGTTGCAAAAGGATTAGCATTCTTACATTCTTTGAATGCCAATGTTATCTTTCGTGATTTAAAGGCCTCCAATATCCTACTTGATTCAGTATGTCAGATTGAAAGTTTGGTTTATAGAAAATGTAGTGACCACAGACCATATATCATTTACCTGTAAGTTTCCATTCTGAAAGAGCTGTCCAATTTTTATGTAGGATTTCAATGCAAGGCTTTCGGATTTCGGGTTGGCAAGAGATGGTCCTACTGGGGATAATACTCACGTTTCAACTAGAATCATTGGAACTCAAGGTTATGCTGCTCCAGAATATGTGGCTACAGGTATAGTACTTTCTCTTGATCAAATGTTAAGATCTAAATTTATAATTCAATATTTATCACTATCTAAGCATTTCTAATTTACTACGCTCTCTGATCTTTTTTAATTGTCTTTCTTTGTAGAACGTTTTTGTTCCTATTTATTTATCAAAAGTAACAAAATCTAATGGTTTTTCTATGTGTAAATAATCTTAAAACAAAAACTAAAAGGAACAATTAGTCAGTGGTGTCATCGTATCCTAAATTTGGTTGGTTTCAATTAAACAGGTCATTTGACACCGAGGAGTGATGTATACAGCTTTGGCGTTGTCTTGTTAGAGTTACTAACAGGAAAGCGTGCAGTAGAAGACGCGAGACCTGGATTTTCTGAAGAAACTCTTGTGGATTGGGCAATGCCTTTCTTGAGTGATAACAGAAGAGTTTTGAGAATCATGGACACGAGATTAGGTGGTCAATACTCAAAGAAAGGTGCACAAGCTGCAGCTGCACTAGCATTGCAATGCTTAAACTCAGATCCTAAATTTAGACCACCTATGGTAGATGTTCTTGCAACATTGGAAGGACTTCAATCATCAAATGCAATCCAAAGGACACCAAAATATGGAAATGAGAGTCCTGCAACCAAACATTCTTCTCATTCCCTAAGGTAAAATGGAAGGATAACAAACAAGTATGAGCTGCTTTATGTATCGGCACTTCACATTGAATTCGTATCCAATGTCTGGCACCGACACATATGGTTACATTAAAATATTTCAGTGTTGTTTCTGGTGTCTATGTCGGTGCTTCATAAGCTGCTTGTCTTGTTTCCACTTTTTGTACAAGGCTTCTGCATCCCTCTAGGAAAAAGAGCAACAGAATACAGTGTTGTTATTATCCCATAATTAATGCTTTGTTCTTTCATTTCTATTCCAGAGAGAATGATTACCATTTGTGTGGGTTGTTCATTTTGTAAGTATTATAACTTTGTGGAAGCATAGCAGCTATAGGTTCTTCTGAAATTGTTTGATTCTTTCGTGCTTTTAAAATATGCACTGTTGTTATATATACAAATTTTGAAATAGTATAGAAGTTTAGTGAGTTTATTTCTTCCTTTTATTACCAAACATGGGTTCCAAATATTACAAAAGTATATGTGCTTATATAAGTTGTGTCAGGATCTCCTAAAAAAAACTAAAAATATTGTGTCAGGACTATCAACGTACTTGGTTTGATCATCATCTTGTCCTCAAGTTGAAATTGAGGAAACAGTTGATTAATGAATTCATAGGAGTCCCAAGATGCTTCAAAATCTGGTAAACTTTTCCATATGAATAGAACACGAACATGACCGGAAGGATGCTGACAGCCATGACTTTTTTATTTAATGCCAAATATATATTATATATATAAAAAGGAAAAATCTCCTACAAGAGTACAAACATATATAAAACTTTGAGTATAAGAAGTACTCAAGTTAAGGGCGAAAAAGAAAACAAAAACACCAGAAAAACCAACTAAACTTTTACCACGAACACCCAACCACGACTGAACAACAGCAAGACTAGGAACAGAACCCCTCTCGTCAACCCGCCACAATGCGGACTGGCCCACCTTGACATCCCTAAGTTACTCCATTCGTTCACACCATTCGTTCACACATGTCAATACACAACTCTAACCATTATCTTAATTATCTATAATATAAAAAATTATAAAAAAATTTATATTTTGAATATATTCATCAAGACCGATCGAACATCTTACTTGTTAATGTTTTTATTTATATATTAGATAAAAAATATGGTCAAAATAAGTTAATAGTGGACATTGTAAAACTATTACATGTAATTTACATACGAATGAAGTAGTATATTATTGATTAGTGTTCAACATTCAAACACCTTATTGTGTTCAGAAACCTTGAGACTCTTCTTTATTGCAACAAAATAGCTAATTCATATTCTTACTAGAATAGAAAAAACAATTAATTGAAACAGGCAACATGGAGATATCGTACAAAGTTCAGAACCCCAGGGCTTTCTTAAAAGCAACAAGTTTAGTACACATAATTTAGGTTCCAACATTTGAAAGGTTACTTCTATTTAAGAAAGAAAAATCACTTGCTTATCTGAGTTATATACAGACTTCAAATCTATACACCAACGATGTTAAAATTCACAGGAATATACTCGAAAGACTGGGTGTCTCACTGTCTGGGTGTGTGATGTGTGTTGTAGTGGACTTCCTCAGGCAATTCAGACACAAAAGCCTTCTTTTCCAAATAGGCCTAAGTAAGTTGATATTTTTTATCTTCGTATTACAATTGAAACAGCTAGTTACAGTGATTCGTAGTCTGCATTTAAAGAAGACAAAATTCAGTACACAACTACAATAACAATCTGCAGATTGCTTTCATTCAAACAAGCTGCAGATCTAAGTCTCAAAACTAAAGGGACCAAATATTTTAGGAGCTTCACAAAGAATTCCAGATAGATTAAGTAATGATCATACTGTTATATAAACACAAAAGCCTTCTTTCCCAAATACTCTCAATCTATCATCTCTCATCCTATTACAACTCCTTATCAAGAACCATCTCAGATTATCACCAAATCACAACAATATCAATCATCGAGATATGAAAATGCTCTACTGCTGCCAACCATATTGTTGGTTGCGATTCCCACCCATCATGTTTGACCCACGGCCAGCAGCCGATCCACCATGCGGAGGACCACCTTGAGGATAATTTGGACCTCCAACCCCATAGCCACTGCCACCTCCACCGCGAGGACCACCACCGGGTCCTGCAGGCATACCACCAGACCCATAAGGTGCCCCACGCCCTTGAGGAGGATATGGCCCACTACCGTAACCAGCACCCCCTCCTTGACCTCCACGATTTGGATGATTGTAACCCCCACTAGGGTTCCCACCAGGAGGATATCTTCCTGGCCCACCAGAGGGACGAGGCTTACCATAATGATGGCTAGGTCCTGCAGCGACTGCAGGTTGAGATCCATGACTAGGGTGGCTAGGACCTTGCCGCATTTGGGCATGATGTCCACCCTGCTGAATCGGGGGAAGACGAGTATGCTGTTGCGGATGCTGCATTTTAAGACGCTTGGCATTTTCTTCATTTTGCCTTTGCTGCTGACGCTTTTTCTTGGTCTGAAACTCATGTGATGACTCATACTTGGGTAAACTATAGAAAACATGATAGTAGTAATGAGTTGAAAGAACATTGTAGACGGAAATAATAAACGTTAGAGCAAGGAAATAATGGCCATTTATCACATGAAGATCATGTTGGGTAAATTTTTGTATTTTGAAAATGAAAAACTCAAGTGCATGGGAGGTTCAAACCTCTTGGGATCACATGGTAATGGATCAGTCCAGAAGTACTCAGCATCAAGTGCGTCCTTGGCAGAAATTCTCTGTTGATAAATCAAAATGGCAAACAAATTATATGATGCAGATCAAGAAGTTAATTATTCATCATAAAAGCTTTGTAGCTTGTTCAAAAAAAAATCATAAAAGCTTTGTAATTGGGATGCAAGATTGTGTAAACTCTTCTATTTTAATGCCTGTGCCAGTAAAGTAGCTCTGTAATTGCTTTCAATTTTATTCTCTGATAATCACCTTGAAGACAAGGTGATAGTTTGGCGGGTGAGGGATATTGTTAGATGCGAGCCCTTAATTATAGGATAGCAATAATAATGTGCATTGTTCGTTAATAGGCAGTTTTTATTAAACATAACAGCAGTTGCACTTAGAATAGGAATTAATTAACAAGTTAGTTAATAGGCAGTTTTTATTAAACATAACTGCAGTTGCACTTAGAATAGGAATTAATTTACAGGAAGAATGAGAGTGTGTCCTATAAATAGAGGGGCCATTGAGATAGAGGGGCCATTTAGGGATATCATTCTGTAAATCAAAGGGATTGCCCCTATTTCCTTCTTATTTATCACTTGGTTTCTATCACAAACATAACCAGATTAAAAGGATGTGACAGAAACCTGAATTAAGAGACCAGAAAATAGTATTATTGATTGAAAAACGAACTATTACAGAAGATTAACCCCTGTAATCCCAGAGCAAATGCTCCTCAGAGAAGAGATGAAACTCTCCCTGCCTAACCCAAACGGTTACCAAATGCAATAATAATCCCCCATAGTTATGGCCAAATGGCCTTATTTATAATACTAATAAATAAACTGCTTGTAACTGCTCCGAACCAATACAAATAACTGCATATTAAAAAACTGTATATTAAAATAACTAACTACATAAGCATTTGCCCTATCTATACCACCAGATGCCTAACAGGTAGAGTAATGTAAGATAAATTGTAATAGCATGTATCTTTACCATGTCCTAAAATAACAATTTTTTACATTTATTAGCAATTAATAGATAGGACCAACAAGTGATGAAGCGATCTATACCTGAGCAGGATCAAGTGTGAGCATCTTCTCCAACAACTCCAATGCATGGCGATCAAAACTAGAGTTCAAGTCACAGACAAAAGCCATTCAGGTTAATTAATCAGTTAAAACCAAAAGCTGATTAAAGAGAATACAACATTTCATTACTTTCTGTATAAAAATGCATATATGAAAAATGATGCTCGTAGTCAGATACTTACTGTCTGAAAACTTCCCTCAGACGCCTTTTCATTGGTCTTGTTGGCTTAAACTGATTGTACCAAGGAGTCTTTTGAACTCCAGGCCAGTTCACCTCGTCTGGTGCTCCACACAGCTCAAAAATCTTATTTAATTGCTCCGGCTACAATAGATACAAAGAAAACAAGCATTACCCTCAAGTTGAATTAAAGACACTAAAAGGCTTGCATTGTAAAAACAAATACATAATAAATGTGAAAACATACAACAATAACCAAGTCTTATCCCACTAAGTGGGGTCGGCTACATGATCAAATTACGCCATAATGTTATATCATAAACCATATGTGGGTTCATCTCTTTAATCTAATAAATAACTCAATTTTGAAAAAGAAAAAAAACAATTGAGTAGGTTAGATCTAGCAATCATGCCAGACATTTTATAAACATATCTAGCCCTGTGAGCAATATACAAATCATTTCACGAGTTTGTTTCAAGTATAAAATGGATATAAATACATCATTTCACGGGTTGTTTTAAGATTATATGTAAGTATAACTAACCTCGTCTTTTCCAGGAAAGATGGGTTTCCCGTGAAGAAGCTCGGCAAAAATGCACCCCACGGACCACATGTCTACAGCTGGCCCATATCTTGTTGTACCCAGTAGTAACTCAGGGGGTCTAAATTTATGATGAAATATATCAATGTGAGCCTAGGCCATTTCATAACACCACCCTCCCAAATGGAAGTTACTCAACTGTAGTGATATGATAAAATGAAGATCAATTACCTGTACCATAATGTGATGACTCGATTTGTAAGGTTTGCATTATGCTCATTCGAAAATGACCTTGCCAGCCCAAAATCTGCCAGCTTCAGGTTACCTTCATTATCTATGAGAAGATTTGAGCCTGCAGAGAAACAATATATATCACATGTCAGTAATAGATTTGGTATGATCTATATCAAAATCTAGATATGTAACACTTTGGATGGAATTCACAAAAGAGAACCTTTAATATCACGGTGTAGAACTTGATTGACATGACAATAGTGCAGTCCTGTCAAAAGCTGCCTCATGTAACACTAAGCAACAAACAAAAAAACTCAGGCAACAATAGAATAACAAGAGAACTGCTAGCATCAGTCTCTCACACACTCGCGGTCAAACACTCGCTCATATACTGTTGCAACATGAGCATACTTTCAACTCTAAAACAAGGCAACTGGCTCAGTATTTTATTTTTATTTTTTTATGGGAAAAAAGGGCAGAGTCCTCTCTCTTTGTAATCGATAAGCTCTCTCTTCCTGTTAAATCTCTCTCTCCACCGTAACAAAAAAATCAACCTCTCTCTCAAAACACAAATTGCTCCCTCATCCTCACACTCACCCACCAATATCCCACACCTTTAATCAAACTCCAGTTGTCCCACAACACATGAAACCACCACCTCACACGGCCACAACCTTGCTGTGCTTTTCCAGTCTAACCCATCATAAATAAGAGTTTATCCAAATCAACTCCCTTAAATCTGACAGTAACAACAAATTATGACTTTGAAATAGCTAGTAAAACCACCAAAGATTAACAACACAGAGAGCTCGACAAAAGGATCAAAGTACTAGCCTCACCAAGGAAAAGTGAGAGAACTAGTTTCACAAAACTGGTATGATGTAACGAGATTCAACATATAATGGATTTGTTCTGAAAAAAACATAAAATAAGGATGATTTTGGTTTTGAAGTTTCAGGCATGATACAACAAGGAGAGGTGGGGATTTTTAAAATTTCCTTGACCGACAGAACCGGTTAACAGGTATCAAATTAAAAAAATTGACTGACGTGGGTTAACATCTAAGCGAGTGTTTAACCGCGAGTGCATGAGAGACTGACGCTAGCAGTTCTTAAATAACAATAATTAGTATATGAATTTACACTTCAACTGTCATACCTTAATCTGGGGGACAGTAAATCTCATCCCAGGTCGGTCCGCAAGACCTGTTAAATCATGATCCATATAATCGAAAACCATATATATGCCCCCCTTATATTTGTTTCCATCTGCATAATCCCAAAACAAAAACGAGAAAAACAAATCAAAAAAACAATACGATACAAAAACGCAGCAACTGATTAACTCGATGAAATAGAACAACACTTACCTGGCCTTCCTTGATCATCTTTCTCAGGGCCTGGAGACGTAACGATTTCCTTTAACTTGATAACATTTTC
>Ga0228711_1008959_pt1 | contig 13788 bp, 3 predicted proteins | sample MedpolnodulmetaG_2_FD_177996 | JGI IMG/M metagenome (GOLD analysis project Ga0228711, IMG submission 177996) | Root nodule microbial communities from Medicago polymorpha collected in Santa Monica, California, United States - brown nodules | ecosystem: Host-associated > Plants > Roots > Nodule...
AAATGGTTTCTTACTCTATTTTTTTTTTTTTTTAGGGAATGGTTTCTTACTACTCTATTGAAACTGTTAATTTGGTATATATGTATAATCACTTACTAACAATTAGGTCTCTATATTTTAACAACTTCATGTTAATTTATTCTTTATATTTAATCACTTACTATAAATTTAGCCTCTAACATTACTATTGAATCTAGTACAATTTGACACAATCAACGAAACATTTTTGAAATGTTCAATATTCAATGGTAAGAGTTTAGTTTTGTAACGTCAAGATGATAAGTTTGAATCCCTTCTTGGACACTTCGTAAGATGGTCACTCGTGCCACTTGAATTAATAAAAAAAACTCCACGTTCCTCTTATATGTGTGTGTGATCTATTTGAAACCCCCTTACAATGCAAAAGTTAAATTTGGTCAATTACTCATTAACTTAATGATGAAAATTAGAGGAAAAAAAATGAAATTTTTTATCAATTAATTTCGGTATTTTTAACCATTAGAAACAAGTAAATGCCCAACTTCGTCCCTCACTTTTGCAAAAATATCAATCAAGTCCTCGACATTATGAGAATTACCGGATCGTCCTTGACTTTTCAAAACAATAATCAAGTTAGTCCCTACGTCAAGCTCACTTAACTAATAGACTTAACATTGTTGACATGACATGTTATCTCATACATGACATAACGTAAGGAGCCATTTTCACACGGTTCAAAGTTGGTCGGCCTCTAACGTTAATATCAATGTAGCCAATAAATAGAAGGCTTAATTGAAACAAAATTGTCTTATTATATCTTGAAACTTGAAGTTCATCTTCAAACTTCTTTATGGGTTTCCTTCCCTAATTTTCGACCATAATTCTTAAGAACAAAGGTCAAGTTAAAGAACTTAAACAAGCGTTTTGTGGGAGACAACCTACACCTATAGTTTACATAGAAATCTACTTTGTAGTATTTAAAGTTCAATATATATGAAGGTGATACACAAGAGATATTCATCAGATGATGCAAAAAAAATTAGTTGCGTCTACTTCCTCCTTAAAGTTTACTTACAAATCTACTTTGTAGTTTCTCTACGATGATTTTTCCACAATCATTAACTCAAGCTTCTTGGTTGCGTGTTAGATTAAAAAAATTAGAAAATACTATATATACTTTAATTCAAATAAAAAGTGTCTATTTATATCGAACAAATATTATTTGTGTGTCAATTTCTATCTTAGGAGGCGCACTTTAGATACGCCACACTTGTATTTGCCTTTGCCATCATGCTTGACTCTTTATATCAAACCTGCTTTATATATACATTCATGTGGCCATAAATATAGCACCAACTTACATGCATAAAGCAAACTGACATATTTGAAAAAGACTTTTTGGATTCGTGTGAAAAGAGATATCAGATGATGCAAAAAATTAAACAAAATAAGGTTTAGAAGGCACGTATTATTGAAAGAAAAGAACACGCACAAGGTACTTGCAAAGTGAACACACGATATTAGGGTTATCTTACAACAAGTTTTGATTTGTCATTTTCAAAGAGAAAATTTTGAATAACATAATGAAAAAAACTTAATCCATTTCCTTTTTGTTTTTCATATAGTTGTTAACTAAATTATTCATGATTTTATCAAATTCATAATTTTATCAAATTTGTTATTATAAAAAAAATGGAATTTTAATTATGAATTATACAAAAAAAACATAAGAAAATAGATTAAGTAATTGACAATCTCATACATTTACATATTCCGTACATATCTTGAATCAAAATCGGAAAGTCTCAATTTCAATACAACTTTTAATTATTTTTAAATCTAAATCATTTAATCTTTATCCAACGTTCATTTATGTGTCGATAACATATGGGATTGCCAAGTATAGGCATTCAAATTTATTAACTATTTGATTTTATAGTAAAATATTCATTCTATAAATCTCTAAAAAATATGTGGAACCGAAATATATTAAAAGAAAAAGATGATAGATAGTCTATTATCAACATATATATATATATATATATATATATATATATATATATGATATTTTTTTCTAGATAAATATTAAGTTTTTATATTATTATCATCATCAAACTCTGCTTCATTATATTAGGAAGCACTCTCTCCATCTCTTTGATCAACTCGGATTATATATACATTATAGTCTAAAAAATTTAAACAATCTTAATAGTTGATGGATGGAATAATGCATTTGTATTTTATAATTCTAAATAACTATTTGTAGACCTTTTTTTAGAGACTAGTGTATGTTTGGTTGTTGGGCGTTTCCGCTGCCAAAAGCACGTTTATGGCTTTTTTTCACCACGATTTAAAGAAGCTTCAAAAGCAAGCTTTCTTCACAACGTTATTTTTCAAGATTGAAAGGACAAACGCACCGCTAAAGCAAACAGCACTAAACTGAATTCCAAATTCTTTTCTCAAACTAAAACGAATCGTTATTTTTAGTTTTATTGTGTGGATGACAAGTCAAGAAGAGAAGATTGGAGAGAAAAGGAGAAAGCAGTGTGTTTGTTATCTTAGAGTACTTGTGGATCTAATTCTAAAGATATTTTCTATGAGGTGAGGTGATCGATTGGAACTTTGTGGTTTTCTTTTTTGAGGGGTTTTCAAATGTGGACCAATTTAGAAAGACAAGGAGATCTCTTAAAGAGATTTGGTTCTATATATTGATTAGACAGTTAACAATTTACTAAGATGAAGTGATTGAGTTGTTTTCTCAATGGGATCAATCACTTTAAATTCCTAAACTCACTCATAACCCTTTAAGGTGGGGTTAGGACTTTTGTTAAACAAAGTTGCCAAAAATGACTTGTGAATACGGTAACAATAATTAGTATTATTATATGTATGCAAAAGCCAAAGTTTATATACCTAATCCTATACTTTAACTATAGGATATGTAATCCTCTTCATTAACATCAACATTAATGATAATAATGCAATTTAACACGAAATACACTATCAAGGACATTAGAGGAACTCCACATCAGCTTCCCCTTTTATGTGTCGGCCATTTGTCTCTTTTGCCATTATGGACACATCACACAGGAGTTCAAAGTTCTCTTCTAAGTCTAACATTCAATTAATAGACCACAAGGGAAATATAGAATTTGGATATTTGATAAAATATTAAGTGCAAAAGTGCTACTTAACTCATGTAAAATAAAACAATTAAAGGTGCTATTTAGTTACTTGAAATGAGTTTATCAAGTTACTTCTAATGAGTTGCGAAGACGAAATGGATTCTGTGTTGTATCGGAGTCACACATCAATTTATGAAGAGAAACTGAATTCTATGTTGTATCTGTGTGACACGGTTATAAATTTGAAACATTTAATCTCAAATTAACGATCAAAATTGTATACAACCAATTTTAAAACTATATAATCTGAATCGTCTAATATCAAATTAATATACAAGATTGATGACTTCCTAATATGTTTACACAACATGCAACATGAGGTCCATGTGAAGTGGGAGCACATAAGAAGAAAGTGTGAAAGGCAAATAAATTTCTTCTTCCAAAAAAGAGATGCAAAAGGACAATCAATCTAACAACAACTGGGGACATTGTGACCTTACTGATGGACTTTCAAGTACTGAACATAGGAGAGTTTGTTTGGTGGCTTTGGTGTCTGTCTACATGTACAACATTAGGTTTTGTCTGCTACTAACATGATTAATTAAGGTACTTTTTTTAGGACGCGCGTGACCATCTTAACTCTTACTCAATAATTTTCTACTACCGAAAGGCAAACTCCAAACTATACCTTATTGATGATTTCAAATATATTCCAATTCTATCTATAAGCAGCACAATGTGTCCATGCCATGCATGATGATGAACACATCACATGACCTACTTTTTATAAACTATAACATGATTGTAGGTGTCCACACAGCCAGCCACATGGATTATGTTTAAGCATAAGTTTGATTTCACTTTAGAAAATATCATAATCGCTATATACTATATAGGGTAATCATATTGGAGAAATGTCCAACATTATATATAAGTATTTCACGGTCATAATTTATACTTGATTCTCCATAAAAAAAAAAAAAATCACTAAAATTAATTGTGTTTCTTATTCTTAAACATGAATTCTCTAAAGTAATGTGTAAGATTGAGCATCCTATATATCTTTAAATTAGGATATGAGATTGATTTGAAGTTTATATTTAGAAGTTTAAGGGGAGAGATAGTAGGTTGAGAGTTCTATCTTTACAGGTATTCTCCTATCAAGTCCTGAAACATGAGTTTTAATTTAATGGAAGACAACCAATAGTTAATAAGAATAATTTGGTAAAATATTCACTTCTTTATTTTAATAGTTGCATTTCTAAACACATTTTTAAAAGTCATATTCATTTAGAAACGAAGGGAGTAACACATATCACTTACATATATTAACAATAAATAAACACAAGCGAATATAGATCCAAATTTTTCTCCTCAAAAAATAAATAGATACAAAATTTTATTCACCATTTTCTTTAATAATTTTTTAAAACACATTTAGCATTTTCAAACAAAAATAAAAATGCCAAACGCATTTATTTGTTTTAAGAAATGAAAACTGAAAAAAATTGACAAATTTTGGGTATAATTATTTTTTCAAATGTGACACTTATTATGGGAACATAAGGAGTAATATAATGTGTTTTAAAATTATCATGTTGACAATATATTAAAGTTGTATTTCAATGAGTGGAAACTAAACATTATTTTACTATTTTAACAACATAAACATTTTACCATATAATACTTGTTCAGTTACTTATTCCATATCCATGTGTAGGATAATAATAGGAACAAAACCTTCGTCTGCCTCTAAAATATACTCCAACTTTTTATCCATTTAAGGTGTCAAAGAATCAACAACTCAAACTTCCTTAAACCTTCCAACAAAGGGTTGAGGAATTATCTCCAATTAATGGAAAGACTAAGCAAAGAACCATGCATCTTCTCTTCTCAAGAAACTCCTCCAAGTCCTAGCACACCTTTACAAAATCAACATGAAAAGAAGAAACAACAATCTATTGAGGTAGAAGAAGATATCACTAAGGTAGAAACTTTATTTGATCTAAATGTATCTAGCAATGATTCTATTCTTGATTGTAATAGTCAGCAAGAAACAGAACTCAATCTTATAACTTCTTTAGATGTTGGTAATTCATCATCACAAAACAATAATACTCTTGATGTAGAACAAAGAGTTTTTTCTTGTAACTATTGTCATAGAAAATTCTATAGCTCACAAGCATTAGGTGGACACCAAAATGCTCACAAAAGAGAGAGGTCAATAGCAAAAAGAGGACAAAGATTTGGAACACAAATAATAGCTTCAGCTTCTGCTTTTGGATTTCCTATTTTGCATAATAAACAAAATTATGCAAACATGGCTTCTTTGCCTCTTTATGGTGCTTTTGGTAATAAACCTCTTGGAATTCAAGCACACTCTATGATCCATAAGCCTTCTCATGTTTCATCTAATGGATTTGGAAACTCTTATGGACATCATCATCATGGTTGGTCAAACTCAAGAATCTTTATGGATCAACAACCTGGAATAGCAAAACTAGGTATAGCTGATTTTCATAGAACAACAACATCATCAAGAGGAAGTGTTGGTAGGTTTGAAGTGGTAGATACTATGATGAATTCTGCAGCTAATAAAGAAATAAAGCAGAAGCAGCTTGATTTAAACCTCAAGCTATGATTATGAATATTGGTCAGTGTAGTTAAGATTTTTGTGTGAAATAGGATTTGTGTAAATTTTGTTTTATTGGGAGGATCATATAGTTATTTTCTTGTTGTTGACTTGAAAATTGTTTAACTCCAGTGTGGAGTGATTTATGAGTTGTAACTTTTATGTTTCTTATGTCTTTTTCTACAAGAGATTTTTTTTTTTGCTTATTCTGTCAATAGATAAAAGTAAATCTAATGAAGGTTTTTATGTTCTTATAATAATTAACTCCTGTCAGTCTCAAGAATGAATTAGAATTTTGTCACAGTTAGTTCCATTTTCACAAATCATATTAGCTAGCCTTACCAAAAGGATACTAAATTTGACATTAATGATGGGTAATGGAAACACAAAAAATTAAGAGGTTGAGGATCACAAATACAAGAATAATATATCATTGATCATGCTTGTGTATAGAAATTAGTTCACACTAAATAGTTTCCAAGATAATGTGTTTTTAATCAAATAATTAGCTACACATTTATCATAATGCAAAGTTTCTAAAGCGTGATTCATGGTTTTATTACTTAGCATATAAAATATGTAGGGTTTGTATAAAAAAAAAATATGTACGGTATTTTCGTTATTTTGAATTAAATTGTTTGGATTGAAATTGAAATTGAATAAAATGATTCATGTTTGAATGTTTTTATTCTTCAAATAAGTCAGCTGTGAAACTTGATACAGATTCAACAAAAAGTTATTTATCTATTTTAACATATGTTTGAATCAGTGTTTGAATCACCAATAATATTGTATCTCAATCCAACCTTTGACGTGATTTCATGGAGGTTCCATTTGTTGTTTCCGGTGGCCTTCAAACAAATGCTTAGTGTATATTTCGATTTGCGGCGAGGCTTGCAAAATAAAAGTTAAAAAGTGTAGCTTTCATCAAAATCATGATAGCATAGGCGATGTAATTTTGTCAACATCATCGCCAATTCAATTGTGCACTTGGTCAATTTTGAATGATATGAAACCAAAAACACATATTTCACAAAGTGCATGAGCAAACAATTCATAAAAAAAAATATATAATCATTAATATTCAGGGTTTGTCCTCTTCTCTAAGAAAAAGATTCGAATATCATGTATTAGAACTTAGAATTGTAGGGGCCAATGGTAAACTGAGTATATGAATAAAGATTAGAATATTTGCTCACTATAACAAAGACCAAAACTAGTGGGTTAAGGACTAGATAACATTATAGACATATAATATCCTATTTAAAAAAGTAAGATTAGATCATTTGTTTGTCCACACATGTAGTGTCAGAATATGACTTGCCTATTATTTTTGGTTTTGGCATAGGAAGACTTTTTTGTCCTGTATGAGATTCATGTACTAAGTCACTATCATTTAAGTGGCTTCAAATCTAGGAAAGATTCATGGGTGTTTATATATGAAAGTATAATAACTAGTCTACACCTAAACACCTCAACTCAATGTAGTAACGACAAAGGCAACTATAATTAACAAACGTGGCTGACAGTCACAAAAAACATGCAGTCTCAGTCGTAGCGTTGGATGAGATGATTCAGATCATTTTTCAGTTTAATGAGGTTCTGAATTCGTTCAGTTTAATCAGATGTTTAAAATTTGAATTCAGTCTTGAGAATACATCAACAATGAAACTTTTAAGAAAAAAAATTTATGCTCGGTGTGGTTCTACGTAAGTTACATGTTTAATCTCTACAGTTACATGCAGATAATATCGAAAAAGAAGAAGATGCGGTCCCATTCATACAGATGCAAACAAACTAGATAGAATAAAGTATATTTTTCACATGGTTCATTACTAAGGATTTCTTTTCTCCAAATCTTTTTCTTGATCTACCTGCTTCTATGCCCACACGAAAGCTATCTTTCTGATTTTTCAGTTTGCAATTTAGTCTTCATGTTTTTGGTTTATCTAAACGTCCTTAAAAAATTATTTTTCTCAAAGTGCTCACATAATTTTATCATATTAGGTTTAATTTTGTTTATCAAAACCGAAGTTGACAGCAAAGTGACTCTTATATAGCTGGTGGTCGGTAGCTTTTATATAGCTAATTGTAGGTAAGCTCTAGATAATTTATAAGCAGCTTATAATTGATCGTAAGTAAGTCAACTGAATAGCATTTGAAGTGTATGATAAAAGTAAAATTTGAAGTAACTAATAAATACTGCCTACTCCCTAAATATACAACACTCTCGAGAAATTTTCTTATCCTTAGATATAAGACTCTTTTAAATTTTTTATTGTTAAGAAGTCAAAAGCAATATATTAAAATATAGAAGTTTTAACCAAGCACAAAATGTGTCTAAAAGGGAGGTAAAGCAAGGTCACAAGATACAAAATATAAACAAGAAAAAAAGATCCAAACACAACAGTGACATAACCAATACAAATCGAAGGGTTATCCCACCACGAATAGAAACCATTAAAAGAAAGTGGCTTTTGAGGCTTCAATCACCACTAAGAGAGAAGTTTGATGTGATCTAGTAATTGATCAAGATTTTGCTCGTTGTTACAAAAAAAGTAAGTGTGTGTTACACTCCTTCCAAATGACCCATAAATAAGCAAATCATATCACTTGAAAGCAATGACGAATATCCTTCCAAAACAAATATGAACCACCAAATTGCAAGTCATGCATGCGAACATCTAATGGTTGAACACACGAAATCCTCCATGTATAATGGAAGACCAAATAAAGCACATTCCATAAAAAGATGATTTAACAGTTTCCTCCTCCTTCCTGCATCCACATGAGCACTACAAAGAACTCGAATGAACCATGCCAGAACAAACCAAGTTGTCTTTTGTGGGAATCCTCTTATTAAGAGTTCTTCAAGCAAATAACGAAACTTTGAGAGGCACAACTTTTGTTCCAAATAAAGTTTGAAAGAATCACGATCATGCTCCACACTTTAATTTATAATATGATAAACACCTTTTACCGAATAACCAACCTCCATATCATATTTCAACTACAAAAATAGTGATATCTACACATAATTCAAATAGACGGCTAAACCAAAAGGAATTGTTCTCGCCATTTCCCACTCTACGCACCAAACTCAAACTACCCGCTCTCTTAACTGTGTTTATTATTTATTTCCCAATACATCCTTAATTGTTTTACCTTTTTTTCCAGCAATCAAAAATAAATATTGTGTTGAACCTCTGGAAAAAAATTGTGTTGAAAATATAAACATACTCTCTCTCTTAAAAGGTAAAATTGCACAACAGTATAAATGTTTTACTCCCTTCGTCTCTATATCTAAGCACCCATTTTGATTTTATTTTTGTTCCTAAATGTAAACCCCTTTTCAAATTACTAGATGCATTTATTATTTTGTTTCATAAACATACCCCTAATTAATACTACTAACTTGTCTTGAAATATGAAAATTCAAATTTAATACACATACAAATAATTGACAATTTGGTAATATTCTCTTCATTTATGATCCCCTCCATTTCTTTCATTTCAAAAGATAAAGGCACAAAAGTTTAAAAAAATATAAAATAATTAATGATGGTTGAACCAACTTAATGGTAGAACTCACTATCTATTTCTTGTGTTGGTCTCTCTCCAAATTGTATACTCCATTTATTTTGTCAAACGGAGAGGATCCTAACTCGTTTAATCAAGGGTCTTGTTAACAAGTGTCTTAAGGGCATTGTTTAAGGAACCACAAAAAGAAAGTTTGTCTTAAAAGTACAAGTCAAACATATATAAAAGTCATAATTACACAATTTTCAAGGTAAAAACTACAAATTTTGGATGCTTAAACAATGCCCTAAGGGCACTTGTTAACATTTTCCTTAATCAAAAGATCTTTTATTAGTAAAATACGGTTCCAAGGAAAGAGACCCCGATAATCTGAAGTTTGGTTGAGAGTTAAATAAAATTTGGTCAAGAATTATTTCACCTTAAATTCTCAAAGGATTCGCTTTAGGTGGAGCTCAATTATTTGGTTAAAGGGGTCTTCTATTTAGAGACAAATAGCATAATGCTTAATGATAATTTGTGTCCATCAACTAGAGCTAATGTATTATTTTGGTCTCAATATTTTTGCTGATGAAAGCAGGTCTCATTTTTATAATTGCTACAATTACTTATTTATTGGACACAGTTGTTACAATTAAATATCTCAATCTGCTTTCCAATTATATAAAACTATTATATTCTCAAAATCAATTTAAATTTTTCATTTAAACATTTTTCTTTCAAAAACTTTCCAATAATAATCCATCAAAGTGTGCATGATTTCCATAAAAAACTTACCAGTCAAAATATTACATTTAAAAAAAAATTGCAAAATGTTTCAGCAGTGATCTCACATTAAGAGGTGTTAATAGGGCAGAGGCGTACCATCCCCACTTTGTGTTCCCACCAGAATAAGAAAGCAAACCTTAAACACTTTTTTTATCAAACCTCTGGTGTGCCCTACTTTTTTGAATCCCAATATCCAAAAAAAGGGGGGGATTTCGAGCATTTTTACACATTCGGATCCTAAAATCCAAAATACAGTATGGTGTTTGAGAAGTGTGGAGGGCACGATAAGAAATCGCCTACTATTTCCCCTCTGGTGACGCTGGAAACAGAAATGGACGCTATTTGATTTGAAAATGACAAGGGCCTTCATGTTGATCCTTCACAGGAGTCCACAAAAGGTAGCCTCGTGAAAACTCACGTTAAACTATACATCATGTCACTGGATTCAACCCCAGGTTATAATTTTACACCTGTTTGGATTGGTGTTCCCACAATATTTCTCACATCCCTACGAGTTGTGACCATGAATTTTGTAAAGCTACAAACTCCAGCTTTTGAGGAGTCGTGTGTTAGTTTCCTTCTTGACGTGGTTCCAAACAGGCACTACAAATGAAAATAACCTAGTGGGTACGGTACAAGATGCAAATCATATGAAGAGAGGATGCTGCAAGGTAATGTTACCAAGAACTCAAATAATTTCAAGGTAAAGTTTGCAACTACTTCCACAAATAAATCATATCGTTTATTCGGAGAAGTTCACATCCTCAGAAGAAGCTACAAACACATAAGAAGCAAAAGCTACAGTTATGTCATCATGTCTGCCAGTATCAACACATTATTCCCATATATCACCAAATAAACAATGAAAAATAAAAGGCAGATTATGAAGTATGAACACAGAACATGAATGCAATGAAACGACAAAATAGACAAATAAGCTGTCATTTCCAAGGATATGAGTTATTTAGTTAACATAGGGCTTACCCTTGTACTCATAACTTGAGTCGAACAAAAGCTCTACAGGTGTGTGTGGCATCAGTTTAAAGCGTATATAGATTTACTAGCACTTACGAACCTCGTATTTAGCCTAACTTCAATTACCACTTCTCAACCTCAAAATCAAATTCACACTTCAATTTGTTAGTTGTTACTGAGTTTTCTAATAAATTTCTTCCACTAAAAGCTCCAAAACAAAATATGATTCTTATTGTTCAACATTCCTAAGATATTTGCACAAGATTTACTGAATAAAGAAAATGCTGCAGAGACTATTAATCCAATGATTTTTATGGGAAAAATTAATTTCTACAGCAGCAAAACTTGGAAGTGTCTACATCGATTCTTAGCGGCAAAGCTTACCTGACTATTTATCAAAGTCTTGAAACAATCCATCCACCAAAAAAATTCAACAATTTCCCTGTTTATCATTCATTCATCGTATACCCATGTACGAAAACAGAGAGTTCATTATTTACTTCCCTTGCCTCCTAATGCTTAACATTCTTATGGCATATTGAACATCAAATAAATAAATCGATGCTAACACTACAAATCAAATGGGTTTCTATTGAAGAAACTAATTCCTACAATGGTAAAACTTGGTGTTTACATCAACTCTTAGTTGCCAAACTTACCAGCCTATTTTTCCACAAAAGACTTGAGACGATCCATCCACTTTAGAAGTTCAATTCTATCCTTGTTCATCATATACTCGTGTAAGAAAGCAGAGAGCTCATTATTTACTCCCCTTGCGTCCAAGTACTCGTAAAACTTTTCCTGAATCTCAGGCTTCAGGTTCCTGCAACCAACATTTAAACAGATGAAAATCATTATTTATTAGCTTACCAACTGAATGACTTCAAAAGAACTAGGCCTTCAATAAAAGTTTTGCAATGCCATATTCAGTCTTTGCGTGGTTGAAATCTAAATCAAAAAAGTTTGGCCAATGAATAAAGTTGAAATGTTTAGGGACTGTTAGGCTTTCAATTTTACTTACAAAAGCACCGCATTGTTTCACTTTTTTTCTTCTTCAAAGTTTTGTTCAAAAAACAATGAAAATGATACGCATAGAACTTTAATAACAGTAACCATTGTGAAAACAATGTTTCATTTTAGTAATGAAAACTGAATACAGAACAGAAATACAAAACCGTTCTAAAACCAAGCAAATCCTTAAGCTATCGAAGTTTAAAAAAAGATCCTTGACTATGACTGCAATGTTGATGTTTTTAATGTATCTGCGACCACAATTGCAGCCATTACAGTGTATTCGACCGCGACTCTCAACGCATCAAATATCGTAATGCGTTACGTAACTGTATTTGACTGCAATAAAATTCTATACTATACCAAATATCACAATGTGATTGTTACTGCTATTTGAAACCTTCATCTCCACCAAACAACAAATGTACAATAGGCACAGGAAAAAAAAAACATAATTCAAACCTGAAATCAGGTCCAAGGTAAGGCCTAGTCGACATCTTCCCTCGCTTTAACATGAAAACTTTCTGAACATCCAAACTATCAGGCCACGCTGAGCAGACAAATTCTAATTCATTACCACCTTCCCCTTTCGATATATCCACAATCAAACTGAGATGAAGATGCACATTCACCCCTGAACTATCATCTCCATATGCGGGAACATGTTCAAACCCATCAAACATTGTAGCTTCAATTTTGATATCTTCATTGTCCCCAAATTTTCCCTTAAGCGTAACCACTTGCTCACCAGGCCTCTCTTCAACAATAAATGATTTGAATTCTGTCACAGGCTGCATAAAATTGAAATTAAAAAAATATATAAATCATTCCAAATAATTATCTAAACAACCCAGATTATAAAAAACTGCACATGTGTCGCAGGTTTGAACCCGCAATTTCCCACTTCAAAAATATTATTTTTCTTATTAAGACATTTTACTCTTTGACTAGACTTTCGACCCGTGCGTCGCACGGGTCCGATGACCGTAATAGAGACCAATAAGTTATATTGTATATTTTTATTCATGTTAAATAAGTTATTGTTTCCCCAAATTTTTTCATCATTGATCCCCAATTTTGACATGATTAAGCTGTCAAGTTGACTAATTAAATAAATGAAAGATTATACAAAAGATTCAACGTTGAGCTCTACACTTAAGTTTTGTTTGGGAGTTTGGAGGGGAGGGAAAATAGGCACACACAAAAATCTGAATATCAAAAATATAAATGTCCACCAAGTTTGTTTGTCAGAAGATTAACTATGTAAACAGAAATAAACTCAAAGATTTGAAACGTCTATAATATTTTATGCAAGGGTGATCGACAACCTTATTCAAATGTATGGAGATTATGTCCATGACACCAATCTTAATTTTGTTTGCTTCTCCAAGAAGTAATGTAATTTTCATAAAGGATTTTGCACCTATATTGTGCTTCTTCTTCATGCATTGAAAAAGGTTTTTTTTTTCTTTAAACAAATGCAGACAAGATTATAAACTTTACCTAAAATAAGCTTGCAAGAGTAGCATTATATATAAATTTAGCTAAAATCCATACTTTTTTTGCATTCTTTGATGCACAGGCTCTGTTGGCAATGCCAAATTTTGAGCTTATGGCTTAAAAGCTCATATGACAAAAAAAGACTTATTTGATATCATATTTTTACGCGCGAGTTTATAACATATTTTTACTAGCTTACAACTTATTTAATTAGCATAAAGCTTATAACATATCTTTTTTATGCCATTTCATATTTATAAA
>Ga0228711_1008960_pt1 | contig 13787 bp, 5 predicted proteins | sample MedpolnodulmetaG_2_FD_177996 | JGI IMG/M metagenome (GOLD analysis project Ga0228711, IMG submission 177996) | Root nodule microbial communities from Medicago polymorpha collected in Santa Monica, California, United States - brown nodules | ecosystem: Host-associated > Plants > Roots > Nodule...
AGTTTGTTTGGGGGGGGGGGGGGGGGTTGGAATATGGTTACCACCCCCAAACACTTTGGTGGCGTAGGTATTCGTGAAGCTAGAGTTACTAATGTAGCTCTGCTTGGTAAGTTGGTGTGGAACATACTTCATAATAAAGATAAGTTATGGGTGAAAGTTCTTTCCCATAAACGCATGGGCAACACGTCTTTATGGATGAATAAGAAACATAACAAACCCTCGATCACTTAGCGAGGTATTCAACATGCGATTATAATTTTTGCTGCAAGATATAGTTTTCGTGTAAGCTCCAGAGAATCATCGATTTTAGATATTGATTGGTCACAACTCAGTCCCCCTCTGTTAGTTGGTTCCATTTGTTATCTTAAGTGACTCCCTTATGTGCTTGAAAGATGTGTTGTATGATGGTAGGTGGAATTTGCAAGACCTTACCACTATGACACCACCTAATATTGTTCATCATATTCAGCAGCTTCGAGCTCCTTATAACTTGGATGTACAACTTCAAGATGCATGGACTTGGGGGCATGCCAAGAAAGGGGCATATACTTGTATATTATTGGTTTCTTCAACAAAATAGGGATTGGAATCTAAATTCTAACATGAATTGGTTTTGGCTCCTTAAAGTACCAGCAAAACTCCAGCACTTTATATGGCTTTGTTTTCATAATGCTCTTCCTATTAATGTGCGTCGACATCATTACAACATGGTAGCTCTTCCAAGCTGTACCCATTGCTCTTCGTCCATATAGGATATTCTTTATTCTTTACGTGATTGCCCGCACTCTAAAGAGCTTTGGCTCCACTTGAATATGGGGAGTTATCATAATTTTTTCTCTGAAATCGATGTCAAGAATTGTCTTCATGAGATGACAACGGGTACATGCTCCGTTTTGTTTGATACAGGAGTATGATATGCGTGGTGTTGGAAAAATAATGTTATTTTTGAGGATCAACATTGATGTATTCAAGATGTGATGTGAAAAGACCATTTTGTTACATGATGAATGTATTTTTTACTATCCCGATGGACTGGATCCACACTCATCACGTCTCTTAACTCATTGGACCCCTCCTCCAGAAGATAAACTCAAACTATACTAAAATCATCAAAGTCACAAAAACTCAAAGTCACCAAAATATTTTTTTAACATGTAGTTATACAACAATTAGTATAATTACAGACAACACCAAAATAAGCAATTAACTAACACCCATGTGGTTATTTCAACAAAAAAAAAATTCTATTTCTTTTTCTGTTGTGATTTGTAGTTTTCCATATATTCTAAAATAAACAAATCACTTGAGGTTGTCAAATAATTATAAGGAAGTGAAATATAAATTGATATTCGGTCATGTTAATGATATTTTTAAACTTATTTGTTACAGATATTTTTGTATTTTCAAATATAAATTAAAATTATAAGCTTCAAAATAACATAAAATGTATTTGTAAACTTATTTGATAAAGATATTTTTTTAAGGACGATGTTGGAAAAAAAAGGTGATATTCAGTTGTGTTGATACCTCTAAAATTAGAGTTTAATGGTGGTGAGTTGACAGTCTAAAATAACTTTGCACACACAACCAATCAAAATATTTTAAATTGTCAAATAGATTAAAAACATTAATTGATGTGACGATTATAAATATTTTGATTGATTGTGTGTGCAAAGTTATTTTATACTGTCAACTCACCATCATTAAACTCTTAAAAATAACAGAGAAGAAGACAATCTAAATAATATTCGTTATCATTTTATTTTATTTTCTTAGGGTCGTATTAGAATACAAAACCATAATGGAAAAGACTACCAATTAGTAAAGTAAAAATAAAAGTAAAATAAAATATAGGATATCAACACAAAAACTCAATGACAACTCATGTAATATTTAAGTGGAAGCTATCTTGCTTAAATCTTTTGCTATTGATAGAGTTCATTCTCCCCTTACGAGCTTTGTGTACCCCCTTAGGTATGCTCCTTCTATATTAGGTTGTGTATACGAACACATTTACATTGGTCCATTAAGCACCTCACAATAAAAGGAAATTTACACATTCCTTTTTCACAATCTGTGTTCTCAATACATTCAACAAGTACTGTGGTGAAAAAGAAAAATATAAGAATATTAGTAAAATGATATAAAAGATTGTGTGTGTAGAGTAAACATGAAAATTTAGAAAAGATGAAAAATTTGCTTACGGTGGCCATCAACGTCTATTAACATGAAAATAAAGAAGATTATAACATAAATAAACTTGAGAATATTAACCATATTTTTCTCTCTTTGCATTAACTTAATATATTAACACTTATGGAGTTTTAAAAACTCTTCCTACATTAAGAATCATTTTTAAACATCTCTTCGCTACATAAATATGTTATGTTTATCCCTTTAACACACTTAGTAACAAGGTCACATCAAAACTACTAATCATAATAATTCATCCTATTTTTAAATACTTGTTTTAAATTATATTTTAACCTTTCATGATGTAAAAGGAAAAATCACAAAAAAGAAATAATATTGTTGGACCACTGGGTACATATTAGATTCAGAGTTTAAGGGATTTGAAAAGTCCTTTTGATTATAATATTTTTTTGTTGTATTTGATCAAAACTTTTTAAAAAGATGTAATTGCACTATTGGTCACCCTATTTTATCAAACTTACAAAAATAATCCTCCTATATTTTACATTTTTTGCAATTTTGAAATAACTAATTCATTGAATATATCCGTGATCAAATAGAGGATTCATTCACAACAAGAAAATACAGAAGAAAGAGTAGAGATAAATATGACTATGAAACATGGAGGACACTTATGAGCCATTGCACCTCTTGGTGGATGCTATAAATAGTGAATTGTGTGATGTCAATGGGTCATTGGTAAACAAAATGTAGAACGGGCAATATTTATCGAACGTCCTATTTTTATTTTTATTTTACAAAAATATATATCCTTGTTGAAATATATAATTCGAACGTTTTTATTATCGAGTTTTGGATTATATATGTTTCTATATAAACAACAATCATAATCTCTTCCATTTCAGCAGTTTTAATTTTTGCTTTTAAAAACAACAAAAAACAAAGTAAAAAAATGATAAAACCTGTCAAATAAAATAAAAAATATAAAAATACCACCCAAACTCTAAAAATCAAATAAAGCTAATGCAAATTTTTTCGGATTTTTTTTTCTGAGAATATGAAGAAATTTTTTTTAAAATGAGTCTAAACGTTGGAGTTTTAGATTTTGCGGGTTGATGAAGTCCCTTGATAGAAGTCACTTCTAGAAGCATCTTGTCCTTGATTTTTTTCTTCTGGTTTTCTGAGAAAGTTTCAGAGTAATCAGATCAAATAGGTTGAAAACCAGATTTTCAACCGGGACACGATGAAAACACCTAACAATGACATGGAACACAATGAGTTGGGTATTATGGTAAGTATAGTTCTTAAATTAGCCATTCTTCTCTTTAACAAATGCAATTTTTGTGTTAATACAATTCAAACTATATAATCTGAACATGTTTTTCTCTAAATTCTTGGTACAAGAGGAGTTATAAGGGCAGTTCTTATTTTATAATTCAAAAAAAAAAGAAGGAAAATGACCTACTATTTGCGGTGTTCATATTATAAAATCCAAACTACTTATTTGTTTGGATTTTATAATAAGAATTGGTAAAAACTCATTTTTCCATCCAAAAATAGGGAGTAAACTATTTTCGGATTACATCATCCGAAAATAGTCAAGGACATTTTCAATAAAAAATATAAAATAAGGCGGACGAGAAATGTATAAAGTAAGACAAGTTAAAGCCAAAATAAAATTCTTTAAAACCCATAGTCATTATTTGAGCGTAATAAAATGATTTAAAAATCGATACAACAAGATATCAATGCTTATGGATAACAGTTAATAACTCTAGCTTTGGATGTGACTTAATTACAAAGACCATAACAACTAGGGATGAAAGGATTATTAAAGATGAGATAAGTTCATAATCTTTTAAATGAATTAATAGTTGAACATAGTGAAAACATAAGAAAGAAGGAGTTTGAATTGCGTTGGAATCTTTCTAAAAATCTTTTTGTAAACTTTGTTTGATAAAAAAATTAACACCTTTTTTAAAAAAAAATAAGATTTTAAGTTAAAAATAGAGGATACGAAAATAAAGAGATAAGGGAAACACTAACAGGACTAAGAAATTTTATATTGGTTCACTACTACTTTGATAGCCAATCTATTCTCTCCAATGTAAAGGATTTCCACTAACATCACACTGACCAAAACAACCACCAAAATATAATATTGTCAACTTGACTATAGTCTAATTTTCTCAAATTGCTAGCTTATTACGGTCAAGTCTTTTTAGAAGCACAGTCATTATCGGACAAGTTAAAAAGATGACACTGTTTTTCGAAAACAAGTGTTTTACTTTCAATGAGAGGATACAAAGTGAAGTTCAAAATACAGCGACCACAAGTTATGTGTCATGTGCTACTTACGGTACTCCTAGAGAATAATATCGACTCTAAACCACCAAATTAGTCTCTGTCTTTGTACCAAATTCTTAAATTGATCTCTGACTCTATTAATAACTCAAAATAGTTCATGTTTTTGTCAAATGTTTTTTAAATTGGTCTCTGACTTTATTAGTTGTTTTGTATTTTAAGTCATTAACGTACCAAATAAGATCCAAAAGACATTGAGCCATTAACCACTAAATAATATTCAAAAGACACTGAGTTATTAACACTCAAAATACAAAACAACTAATAGAGTCGGAGACCAATCTGAGAAACATTTGACAAAGATAAAGATCATTTTGAGTTATTAATAGAGTCAGGGACCAAATTGAAAATTTGGTACAAAGACAGAAACCAATTTGATAGTTTACTCAAATAATATTGTTTGTATGTAATTCTTCTTATCATTAGCAATCAGGATACCCATTTATTCTTATACTGTCATGATTACAAATCCAACTCATTTAGATACATATATAGAAATACATATTAATCAATGTTCTCGATAATAATATCGATAAATTGAATTTTTTATTTTTATATTTTTTTATTTGTAAGTACGCTTAAACCATTTTAATTTATGATCGTTAGTTGTGACAATACAAATGTTCCTCTCTTGTTATCACCTGCTCTTTAAGTGAACACTTGAGGGTGGTAGTAATTTGAAGAATGGTGGTTTAAAAATAAAATCATAACATACTCAATATAATTTTAGACATTACCAACAAAGTTAACATGCGTATGAGAAATGTCCTGAACTTTTCTCTGCGGTATAATGAGAAATGTAGTTCTTGACATGAATTTTGAAGATAAGTTCACTTAGCTTCTTCCAAACCCTTAATATCTCCCATTAGAAAAATACTCTTAGGATCACTTTCAACATAGTTTTCAAGATCACTTGCTTACAACAGAAGATGAACTACTAACTATTTTGATTTCTTTAACAAAACATCAATAAATTAGTGAAAAACGGAGTTTACTCGGAAGATCCTTGTGATTCTATGGCAACATTGTGAACTTCCTCATCCATATCTATCACTACGAGTCGTATGCCCTTATGCTTCATGACATGATCGAGAGTAAAAGACTCATCACATAATAAACATAAACCCATTTCCATTTTACCTCCCACTTCTAAGGCATTCAAAATTTTCATCCAATTGTGTTTAATAGTCATAAAGTGCGTCAGATCGGAAGCTCGTGGTACCAATTGAGACGGGATAACGGTGTTTAGGGACAAACCGATAAATCTAAGTCTCAACTCAGAGAACTCAATGATTGAATGAACTTCAATGATGAAGATTAATTTTAAAAATACAAGAGAGTTTTCATAGAAAAAAGAAGAAGATAAATTTTGTGAATTAAGAATTGTCTTCATTGAAGACAATTAACCTAGCTATATAGCTAACGCATTTACAAAGTGATTTATTGAAATATTTTATTTTTGATTTTTTTAGATAAATGAAACGACAAATAACTATTGAAACTCACACATAAGTCATGGGTTCAATGTTCAAACCTTGATCATGATGTCTGGCCTAACAAATTCGGTATTTTACCGGTTAAGAGCCTGTTTGTTTTAGTTATTTTAAGGAAAAAAATCACTTTTTTAATAATCACTTTTAAGATTTTTGCATTCGTTTGTTGCCGCTTTTAAAAAAAATCAAGATCTAAAAACAACTTCAAATGAGAAGTTGTTAAGAGCAGCTTCTCAAAAAATAGATTTTTTTTTAGGAAAGAGAATATGATTGAACTAATTTTGTAACAAAAGATCACTTTTATATAGTATCAAAACATACTAAATTATTTGTTTTAAAAAAGTGATTTTTATTACGGTAAACAAACGCAAAATAAATTCTGATTTTTCATAAAATCTCTAAATTATTTTATGTCAAAATCATTTTTATTTTAATCTCTAGCAAACAAACCACTAGACTTATAAACGACTAATTCAATTTTTAAAATTAATTTACGATTTAATCTTAAATCGGTTGGAAAATTTGAAGAATTCTTCCACTTATATAATTTTGTTATTTCTTATAAATCATCTGGATGTTTACTCTCCCTCCACTCTCCAGTCACCACTCACTTTCTGCTGATATATTATTAACCACCATAACCATAATTTTCAGAAGCAGCAATAAAATAAAAAAAATGTTATCATCTTGCAATTGCAATACAATCATATTCTCTTTCCCCATTAACAAACTATTATTGAAACAGAAACAGAAACAGAGACAAACCGTGTTGGTAGCAGCTTCCATTCATCATGACAGCCTCAGAGTTCTCGAATGGGACAAACTCTCCGATTTGGTCTCTTCCTTTGCTACCACTTCCTTGGGTCGTCATGCCCTCAAGGTCCCTCTTTCTCTAAAATCATACTTGTTTTCATATCTATATTTTATTTTTTTGATTTATAATTTTATATTCATGAAACAGGATCAACTATGGTCCCAGAATCAAACTTACCAAGAAAGTCTCAAACTTCTCCAAGAAACTAATGCCGCAGTTGAAATGCACAAACATGGCTCTTGCAGGTTGCACTTTGGTCATATTGATGCTATAATGGTTGGTAACTAGTTCATAAAAATTGGTTCTTTTTTATGATATCAGATAATGTTCCTGTTAGCTTTGATGCCAAGTTGTTGATTTATGGTTTCTGTAGGTGCAAACTGCAATTCAAAGTGCACGGAGAACCATACCGGTAACTGGCAATGAGGCAAATGCTGTTTTGGCTCTTCTTCAGAGTGCTGACACTTTGCAGGGTGATTTAAAAGCTACAATTAAGCAAGACAAAGATTGGTATAGTCGTTTCATGCCTCTTACAGAAGTGGTAATTATGTAATGAGATTTTGAATACATGTCATATGATTAGTACTTCCATTTCAATTGTGTTCAGTGGTAGTTGTAAAGAGGTTTTTTTTTAAGTTTTCAAACATTTAATAGTTTCTTATATTAAACTAGGGTTTAAGAAAGTCCTGCAACCACAATCTGGGCTGTGATATCATGAGTAGTGATGTCTTCATGTCTACAATTGAGACCACATTTGATTGCACTTATCAGCAATACGATTCGTGGCATGAGTGCAATTTTAAATCTTGAATAGAACACCATTTTTGTATAAATTCTAGACAGTAAGACATAGAGTGGAAAAAAGTAAATTTTTTGTTAACTATTGGTCAAAGTTGTTTGCTAAAGCCAAACCGGACATCCATAACATGGTGAACCACGGTTCAGATCCCCGTTGGGAGAGGTACTCACATTTAGGGTGTGTTTGGATTGAGGGTTTAGGAGGGGAAGGGAGGGGAGGGTTTACTTTTCTTTTTTAAATTACGGACTATATAAAATATTTGTCTACAATAAATTAAGTGTTATTGAAGTATTATATGATCGTTTATTATGTTAATATGTTAACTTTTTAAAAAATATTTTATAGTGTGCGTAATTTAAAAATGACAAGTTAACCCTCCCCTCCCTTCTTCTCCTTAACCCTCTATCCAAACACACCCTTAGTGTTCAACTGTGTCTCAAATAGGATTGCCTCCAATAGAAGATACCTGCTGAAAACCAAAATTAGAAAAAGACAAACCAACCCTAATTTTCTCCATGTCTGATACTTTTTTCTCCTTGTAAACATATTTGCAGATAATGGATCTTGTCATCAATCGATCTTTAGTTAAAGAGATAGAACAAGTTATTGATGAAGATGGCTCTATCAAGGACTCTGCGGTTTGTTCCATATCTCTTACTAGTTTCCTTTTTCTAATCCTACATTGTGACAGCTATTACCTGTTGGTTTTCTTTGATTTGAGTTGGCATGGCATGGCATTTGTTGCATCTTGGTTCTTTTTAATTTTCCTCATTGCATAGTATTTGCTATGAGAAAAATCTTCAAAGATGCATCTATCCTATGTTACTGCCAATCTGCCATACATCTAGCTTACTGTCAATTGCTTCTCTTATTGCAAACAACTGTATAACTAAAACTTACATCCTTGTTATAGAGTTCGGAGCTTAGAAAGTCACGTCAACAAGTACAAGTGCTTGAGAGAAAGGTAACTCCTGTTTACTTTACCATAATTGTAACGTGGTTTCTGGAGATACATAGTGATGATCAGACACACTGGTTAAAGTTGCAATTTCAATTTTTGAGTTTCACATGAACCAACTATCAAAAAAGCTTAACCTTTTAGATGAAGACAAATGAGTGGTTTTACAATATATAACACATCTCCTCAGGCAAGAACCCTTTGGGCGTGAATCTTATAACATGGACAATACAATGACTACCTAATCTTTTGTTGAAACTCAACTTCTTATTAGTAGGGGTGGCAAGGATCAACCTTTAAGAAGTAAGACAACTTGGTCATATGACATGTCATCCCAAAACGTTAGGCTTTTAGGCAAAATCACATGAATGATTTTTATATTAGATCTCTAACAGAGTTTGTTTTATACCTATTATTTTGGTTTATTTGTTTTCTTTGTTTAGGTACAACAATTAATGGAAAGCTTAATCAGAAGCGAAAGGAGTGAAACATCAATTCTTGTAAGATACACTTTACTGTACATGCATTTTCCCCCGGACATTTCTTTCTTTCCTTATTGATTTTGTTAGAATTCAAACAGGAAGTGAATAACATTGATGGCAGGTGGTGCATAAGAACTGATTCTGGACAGAAAACAAGTTTTAAGGGTCTATTGTTGTCCAGGTTTATAAAATTTCTCAACATAGCTTTGATTATTCATTGATGGCATAAACTTCCATCGCTTATATATAGTAATTTTTTTGGTAGTAGTTCAGGAGTTGGAAGTACTATCGAGCCACTTTCTGCTGTTCCCTTAAATGATGAGTTGCAGCGAGCAAGAAGTTTGGTAGCAAAGGCTGAGGCAGATGTGCTCTTGGCATTAACCAGAAAGGTTACAACTTAAAAGGCATAATCTGACATTTTGTCTTTGAATTAACAAAATAATACTTTATACTGAATAATACATCAATGATTGAGCTTAGCTATGATTTGCGGGATGTCCTATCTGACTAAAGAGTACACTAAAATGAGCCTAATTCTAGGGATATAGTTTGTATCTGTCATAAAAGTTAGAACTTTTCCTAAAATAGCTAATCGACTACACAAGGTCTTCCAACATCACTCTTTCTGTGTTTTCTTATTCTCTTTCTCTTATGTTATTTCATAATTTGTGTGCAGATTCAGCTGGATGTTGATGATATTGAAAAGATACTTGACAGTTTGGTTCAACTAGATGTGGTAAATACGTTGTAATGTTTTTTTTGTTTTAGAGAAGTGGTTCATCAATGTCTTGTTTCCTTTCTCTGTTTTACCTCTTATGTACTTGTTCACATGTGAGGTTTTCTCTTCAAGTTTATTGGATCTCTTTTTAACGTACATCATCTCCTTGAGAGTTGTGATGGGTGGTATTTTTTACAGCTGCTTCGGTTGACTGTTTTGTGAAGTTGTTCTACACTTTTGTTTTCATTTCATGTATCAAATCTCATTTATATATCAAGTTATCTCGTGTCGTTACTGTAAGAGAAATTTCTTTTTGTTGTAATTCAGTCAAATCAGCCTGTAGGCTGTAGCTCGTAAAAATTAAAATTTGATCGGGGTTGATTAGAACATACTAAACCACATTTAGTCATAGCAATATAAAATTAAAATTTTCTGCACATGCTTTTGAAGGTAACCCTGTTGGCAGTTTCTATTTTTGAAAAAAAATTATAAACACATGCTTCATGTGCGAACGATAATAATGTTTTTCATATTATGCAGATTAATGGCCGTGCTACCTATGGTCTTTCATTTGGAGGTTCAAATCCCAATATATTTCTTCCCGATAGGAACAGCTCTTCTACTGCTGAATCCTTCTTAACAAGGAATGACACTTTGAATGGACCGTTACCCGACAATAGGGAATGGATATTGTATCTTCCAAAAGCTTATCATCCTTTATTGCTCCAGAGCCATAGGGCAAATTTAAAGAAGGTTAAAGAGGATGTCAATATTGCTACTTCAGTTAAGTCACAAATAACACAAGCCTACTGTTTCTTCTCTATTCCCTTCCTTGTTTTCCCCTTTTCTCTCTCTTTATTATTCACTTCTGAAAACATCAGGAAATAACTGAATGAGATGAATAAATATATAATCAAGAGGAGAAACTTAACTTTAGGGGTTAGGTGGAGTGTTAGGGATCTTCCACTGAAACCAGTGAATATCGGAAAATGTTTTTACGTTTTAGATATTTGATATTATCAGTGACTTTAAGACTGTCTAGTGCTTATCATTCATCTGAGTATCGTTTTAGAGACTTTAATTTAGACTCATAATAAAGCACTTCTGGTTGCCAGGTTGCTGCACTGGACAAAGCCCAACCACAGCCAGTACCGGTTGACATTTTGGTATCTTATAAAACTCGTGTTATAGTTATAACTGGCCCTAATACTGGCGGTAAAACGATATGTTTGAAGACTGTAGGATTGGCTGCTATGATGGCAAAATCAGGTGTTCAATGTTTCCTCTCTTTCTCAATGTCTACCTTTATTACATGCTATTAAATAGAATTAATGCTGTATTCTATCAAGTTAAAGTTCATTTTGTTTGATTTATTATCATGACGAGCCTCTTGATATTTAACCTTTCTGACTTGAGATATGAATTGAATATCTTTTCATTAAACTGATCCATGCTCTTAGTCACAGGTGTGAGGGGTGTTAGAAATATTTGTTGTCTTCGTCGCAACCACCTTGGGCTTCCTTCATTGCATTCTTTAGCACTTTCATTGTGATGGACGTGAAAGGGTGTTTTGAGACCACATCGACTAGAGAGATGATCAAAGTAGTTCTAATCTGTTAATCATGTTGCGTGTGTGGTGAATTCGCAGTGCGGCAGAAGACATTGCTGCAGCGCTAAATGCAAAAGTATTGAGAGCGGCATTTGCTGCTGCGTTTTGTTCTGGAATTGCGGCCAGAACGAGAGCCTTATCGTATGAACCCATCAACTCCAGGCATCATCTGGTGTTTCCAGTCCACGACTTGGTGTTTCCCAGCCGTGAACTAGAAGTTTTCGGCCATGACATAGTTTTCTGGCTATAACTTTAGCGAATCACCAGCAGTGAGTAAATAGAAGGAAAGAGCAAGAAGATGAAATGAGGAAGGAGGAAAAACAAATTTTAATGTGGCAGCTGTTCTGTTTTAATAGGAGAACCTTTTAAATTTAGGGTCTACTGTATTGCGCTTTTAATAAGCTCAATGGTGAACCTTACCTTCTTTTTTTTTTCTACCCACACCTCCCTTTTAATTATTATTAAAAGATTAAAGTACTTCTGACCTCACCTCTTCTCCCCTTTTTTTTAACTTTTTCTTGCCTCTCTTCCTTCTCCTCCTCTTGCAATAACGGCTATCCAGCTATCCTCTTACAGCGATCCCAATTTTAGGATCGGGCACGCTGTGTCACTATTCCGAGATTAATAACATTGATTCTTATAAGTTATGGACAACATCACCACTTGATTTAGTTTTTGGGGTGGAGTTAAGCCTAGCACAATAGTTAGATGGTATCAGAGCCTTTCTAGCTCTGTTATTGGGCCACATGCATTTATCCACGCTCTACCTGTCCAGTCCTGAGTGTGGGTGGTGTGTGTTGGAAACCCATGTGACCTTCATTGTGATCACCTCGGGATGCCTTCACTGTGTTGAGCATGGGACGGTTTGTTTAAATCCCACATTGACCAGAGATATGAACAAAATAGCTTCTATAAGATTTGGATAATCCTTTCTCCATGAGCTGGCTTTTGATGTTGAGTTAGGTCTAGCAAAAATTCTCTGAAATACTAACCTTTTAATTATGATAAAATCTTCATTCTTCTAATCCACCATTGTCCTTCATGAATATTCTACGTGGCCAAACATATACAGCATATATTTTTCCTGCTTACTTGTGTTTAAATACTCATAGGATATTTATGCTCTGAACCTGTCATGATGCAGGTCTCTATGTTCTTGCTTCTGAATCTGTGCAAATTCCTTGGTTTGATTCTGTTTTTGCTGACATTGGTGATGAGCAGTCCTTATCACAGTCGCTGTCTACATTCTCTGGCCACTTGAAACAGATCAGTGTAAGGAAATTTGTTGTCATTGTGTGCAATAGAACGTAATGCTGAAGGCACCTTCCTTTCTTAATTTTTTTTTTTTGTATTTCTCAATATTTCATACTTTTTTTGACTGGATCAATATTTTATAAATTAAGACATTATAGTGCTCCAGTGAAATTGAGTGACTTATAAACATGTCAGTTGAGCTTGATTAGTATTTTAATTCCTGATTGTTACAGTTTACACTCACGAGCAACACATATTTTTCTTTTATTACGTCTCAACTACATAAGTGTTTTTTGCGTTTAATTTGTCTTGCAGAATATTAAATTACAATCAACAAGGCAGTCACTGGTGCTACTAGATGAGGCATGTATTGTGTGAGTTTATTTAACTGTTCAAATATGTAATTTCATGCAAGTGTATGACGGATAGAGAAATGTTTGCAATTGTTAGGTTGGAGCAGGAACAAACCCCCTTGAAGGAGCAGCACTAGGAATGTCATTATTGGAATCTCTTGCTCATGACGGTTGTTTATTGACTATAGCAACGACTCATCACGGTGAACTGAAAACCCTGAAATACAGGTAGTCAATACAAATGATGAAGACAAAAACACATTAAAGGAAAACAATGATTTGGCGTATCTTTTAACTGACAATATCTGCACTTGTAAAAGAAAAAGGGTAAACAGTAGAAAAGAAGTGGAAGGAAAATTATCAAAAACAAAAATTTTTGTAGCCAAATTTGTTTTACTACCTTATAAAGGACACGGTTATTTTTCATAAAGGGGAGCATGATTTTGAATGCATCTGTTAGAGTCGCTATAGCAATAGACACAGCTGTTGCACCGACACTTTTGATCGAAGGCGTGTTTGATGTCCGGAGACATCACCATCACATGTGATTACATTCAATGAATTAATTTCTTAAAATATTAATAGTGTCGACGTGTCTTGTTGTGTCTTTATGGTGCCTATAATGGCACCTCCCACTTCTAAATTATACTTTACTCTGATAGCCACTCAAAGAAAGTTTTGTACATTATTATTTTTTGTAGTTTACACATGATCTGTTGTTGCTGCAGAACCTTTTATGCTATATCAACAAATAAGAAAAAATGTCATTAAATTAACAAAGAAATTTAA
>Ga0228711_1008964_pt1 | contig 13780 bp, 6 predicted proteins | sample MedpolnodulmetaG_2_FD_177996 | JGI IMG/M metagenome (GOLD analysis project Ga0228711, IMG submission 177996) | Root nodule microbial communities from Medicago polymorpha collected in Santa Monica, California, United States - brown nodules | ecosystem: Host-associated > Plants > Roots > Nodule...
TGGGTGAACAGGTGAAAGAGAACAAGTGGAACAAGTAGAAGAAGAAATTAGCTAAGAGACGTGCCTATGTGACTTTTATTGTTATTCAAAATGGAATTCAGTTTTGGTTCGTCCACTCAATCCATATCATCAATCAGTTGTCCACTAGATCCATATGAATTAATTTCAATATAATAATGATGTTTATCCACATGATAACAATACATGCATATTCATTCTGTTGTTATCCTTTTTATATCATTATTATTTTCGCTTTTCAGCTTTTTGTCTGCCAATTTGTTTCAACATCCACATCAAAATTTAATTTCAATAACATAATCTAAAAGTTCTTGAACATAGATTACGAAAATTAATAGAGTGAAATTAGATCGTGGTCCTTAAAAATATAGTCCCTAAAAATAAACATGTCTTATTTAAATAACATAGACCCTCTTCTAGTTAAAAAATGAACACTTAACACTCTTATTTATTTCTTGAGATGACATGGACCTCCCTTAATTCTAAGTTGTCGTTAGTGCTCTGTCAACAAAAAAATTTCACGGTGCTCACACAACAGACAGAAGCATATCCTCCTTAAGGTTCAAGACTTCAGTTTGTAATTTAGGAAAGGTATTTGCTTTTTGAAGGATGATTAATCTAATCTTGTTAAGGCACAATTTCTCAAACATTTACGATCTCTTTATTTGGAGAAATATATTTCATGTTAGCTTTTTAAAATAAAAAAAATTTGCGACCTCTTCCCCACAGAGAAGATAAAATATATCATTTATTGATAAATTGATCAATTACTCATATATATTTCTTCATTTTAAAAAGAATGATTCATTCGTAATAATAATTTTTTTTAAGTCGAATAATCATTTCAATTTTCAATGGAATCTTAAGTATTCTATGTGATACAATGACTTACATAGTTGCATATTTCACATATGTCAATACACCATTTTGATTTTTAATTATCTATTAGCAAAAAATTTTAATATTTTAAAAATATTCATAGAGACAAATCTAACATCTTATATGCCACCATTTGTCCTTATATATCAGTAGAAAAATAGAGTCAAAGTATATTATATGAATACTGTATATATCAAACATGCTCAATCATTTTGGGATAGAGAGTAGTTTTTTTTTATTGTTCACTAACTTTCACTTTGTATTTATGATAATGTAAATATATCAATACTTGATTAAGAGTAATTTTATAAATGTATTATTGTTTCACTTTCATTTATATATTATTGAAAGATGTTTATTTTACTTTCAGCTTAGAAAATCTCAAATACCATGTTTTTTTTTTTTTTGTAAAAATAACATTTTTAGTATTACAGTATATGAATATTGCCCCCATCATATAAAATTTCTGGATCTACCTCTGATATAATATGAGATGTTTTCATATGGATTTGTTGCCAACGTGCATTTCACACAATTAACGTGAGATGTTTTCCTGGAATATCCCATCACATATTTTTTATCAAACATATACACCTTAGATAAATCTGATATGAATCTCTCAAAACTGATCTAAATGTGCACCATTATCATTTTTAGTAAAAATGAATTTCTTCTTAACTAAATGGGATGATAAATTATTTAAATGATTAATACTTGTAATGAATTTCTTATTAAGTACTTCATCCATCTTAAATTATAAGTCGTTTTGACCATATCACACAGATTAAAAAATGCAAGTAATTTTGTATAAGAAAAAAAAATTATGAGTTATTTTACAAAGGTATCATTCATTTATGGTATGAGAAAGATAAATTATAAAATTGTGACCTTTATTACTATCTAACTAGTTACTACCACACTTACTTTTTTTCTCTTGACTTTACATTCATATATGAATGCAGCTTTCTAGTAAGAATGTAGAGAAAAAGAATATCAAAGGTTGCAAAAATTGCCACAGTGGCTAGAGTTATAGTTCTTATTTAACGTACAACTGAAATATAAAAAAATGTTGTATGAGATGGAGTGTTGGACACTAAAGAACCAACACAAATGTAAAATAAGCGTAATAAAGATGAGGATATTGCAATGAATGTGTGGTAAGATAAGACATGGTAAAATTTTGAAATGACAATATTAGAGAGAGTTGGGGTAGCACCTATCGTAAAAAAGATGGCAGAAACTCGACTTAGAGGATTTGAACATGTAGAGAGAAGACATGTTGATTATGTTGATTGAATTTTGAAATGACAATCTAGAGTCAGACTTAGAAAAACTAAGAGAGAAACCATAAAGAATGATATAGAGATTAATGAGTTGGATAAAGTATGATATATAATAGTACATTATGGTAGTGTTTGATCTAAACAGTTGATCTCTTTCAGTGTGATAAGATTTGATTGTTGATTTTTTAACTTTCAAGTTCCAGGTGAATGTATTTTGATTGAACATATGACTCAATGCTCAGAAAAAGTAAAATAATTTGCAAACTTTCTTGGTATTTAATTTGACACATAAATCTCATTCATTTTGTGCCTGGCATACTTTAAACAAAAAATAGCATTTTGTAGCTAGGATTTTGGTATCATATGTCAAATAAATTGGAAATATCAATTCTAATTTAGGGTCTGTTTTGCATTGTGAAGACATTTTCGATTTTCAATTTATAAAATTTTTGTTTATTTTTCTTTCTAACAAGGAGATAAGACTTAAGAGAATCTTAACAAGGAGATAAGACTTAAAAGAATCTTAGAGTGAATAATTGTCTATATTTTAAGAAACAAAGAAAATGGCAAAATAATTGTTTTCATTATTTCTTGAAATGTATTATGAAGGGGAGAAAAACATAAGAAGTTGGTTGAATTGTGTTACTTGTTACCTTTTTCTTCTTTTTAAAATTAAGTCCAATGTTCAGAGTCTGAGACAGAGTTCAGAGTCTTATACAGCGGATAATGTAAAGAGAGAGAGAAGAGAAAGACACAATTAAGTAATTATACAGGTTCCTTCCACAATCCGGAAGTTGTCATGTCCCCCTTGCACTTCCAAGGAGAGTTCACTAAAATCAATATATGATTACAATTGCACAAGCACAAAAGCAAGAGATTTCAGACTACTCAAGCACAAAAGCAAGAGGTTTCCTATGCTCAAGCACACACGCAAGAGACTTCCTATGCTCAAGCACAAAAGCAAGAGACTTTTAAACAAACACAATTACACAGAAAGATGTTTGAGGTTGAACACTTGATATACTATCAGTGGTGTTCACAAATACAAATCAGATACAAACTCTTAAGACTCTAGAATTTCTAAGATATGAAAGTTGTTAAGAAATTCTAAGTGAACTTGATGTTAAACAATTTCAGTAGAGTTTTGGCACTTGTAAAATTGTTGTGAGTCTCTTACAATCTCCAAGTCTTCACTCATTTATATAGAGGTATGAAAGAGACGTTGTTGATTGCCAGCACATCAAAAGAGTAGTTGTTGAAGCTTGATCATCACCAATGATTTGTTGCTTGATTTGGTTATTGTCCTATGAAGGAACAATTTCAAAGTCATTCCATGAATAGAGAATAACCAACGTACACACAACTGTTATATTGTACTACTGCAAACATGAGGAGTGGAGTAGTGGAGGTAGTGGTTGTACAATTGTACTATGTCCTTTTCCTGCGTTCTTTAGTGGATAAGCATCCAATGCCTTCTAATTTATCTGAAATAGTCGTTGCTCCAGGCTTCTATTCCTTCTGCAATCATGTGTATTCAGAATAACAACTTTTAACTAACGGCAACTTCCAGTCTTTCGACTCTGACGAACTCCAGCTTCTGAGGCTCTTCAGACTCTCTGATGACATCAACTTCTGGCAGTCAGCTTCTGATGGTCTTCAGACGCTGTTGTCTTCAGACTCTGTCTTCTAACTTGCAACACAAGCTTCTTTTGTAGATTCCATTCCTCTCATTTGTTCTTTCAGAACCAATACTTGGATTAAAGACTTATAAATTTTTGTCTATGGTCATGCACACTTTAACAAAAATTAACATATCCAATTGACATTTTTAATACCTTGTTATCATCAAAACTTAAAGGTGTTAATGTTAAATACATTTTGTTCCAACATATCATTCTTATCTAGCATTGCATATTTTCTTCATCACAATGGTTCACTTTAAAACCATATATTTGTATCTTGATTCAACAAGTTTGTTTTTCTTATTTTTAAATATTATTTAATTTTATAATTTGTTTGTTATGGACATGTACAATACTAACGCATTAATAATTTTTTAATTAAAAACTAATGTTTTTTTCAAAGGGAAAAAGTCAAAAATCGATGTTTTATACGATATAAATATCTCTACACAAATTACAGTCTTAATTATCTATATCTATATTATATATAAAGAAAATAACTCTTCTCAGCTCTTTTGTGCTGACTTTTTCTCTTTTAAAAAATGTCTTCAATATTCAATACAAATAACACATGTAACAAATAAATAAGAGTAAATTTAAATATTAAAAAAAATGTAACAAACACGATATGAATATATATGTCTGATTTTTTCCTTTACCATTTAAAAAGTGTAACAAACTAGATAATTATATTTATACTTACTTTTTCAGTATCTCAATTATACCCTTAAACAACTTTTTCTATAATAAAGATGGTTGTTGGTGTCATTAAAAAAAAAGAATTTAGATTATATTTTTTGTTTTATTGTTGGTGTCATAGAAATTGATAATCATGGTTAGTTTGATTTGTTATAACTTGAAAGCAACAAACATTTGTATTTTTAGTTTTAATCAAAATCAAAATTTCATAAAAAAATAACCGTAATAATTTTCAAACGTTAGCACAATAAAAAGAGCGGAAAGATGGGCACGTGAGTGCCCGTCTTTTCGCTAATCATTATAAATTGTTTGTAGAGATACCATTACTTCTACATATGTATCCAATAATTAGCCTGAAAAATGTATCCATTAATTTGAAGTACTCAAAATATCAATTTATTTTATTTGTGTGTGCCTATTCGGTTATTTAATTCGTGTCAATGGTCGATTTTATCCTTGGAAATCATGGATATATTTTTTTTGGCATCCCTAATTGCTCCTATTATTACTATTATTTTTTCCGTTTATAAGTCTATTATTACTATTATATTCATTTTATCTTTTTATTCATTTATATACTTTGTGTTACATTTTAACAACTAACTGATAATATTTGTAATTACAAAAATCCTTTATTTTAAGGTTAAAACTTTGGTGCCTTTTTCTTACATGCTTTTTGTATGGTTCTTCACATAATTAAAATTTATTTGTTGTGGTTATAACAAACTTTGAAAAGAATTTGAATTTGAGAAATCATAGGTAGTTGTGAGTATTTTATGTGAAGTATCACAAGAAAAACATTTAAGAAAATGCACATTAGTTTTATCCTTATTTTAATTCTAGCAAAAAAAACTTAGAGGCTTTGATACAATCTTAGAAATGGTGGTTAAACCTAACACAACCCCACAAAACCAGCTTATGAGGTGAGGATTGTCCCCCATTTATAAACACATTGTCAGGCCATGTCATATCCGATGTGGGTGTATATAAGGGCTTATCATGATAAGTGTTTGTTCTATAAGCTGCAAATAAGTTGTTTATCCTAACAGGCCCTGATTAGGAACTGACAGCGATTTGTTCAAATTCCCGTAACATAGCCCTATAACTACTATTTGCCAACATTGTTTTAAAGTAAATAAATGTTACTTAAGCTATGTGTTTTTAAAAAAATCAACTTTCGAGTGATTAATTGGAGAAGGAAGCGAAACGTATCTGAATCTGATGCTTGCAGGAATTCCATGCATGCACATGAGTATTCTAAGTGCATTAAAGCGGCAGAAAGATATAGGAATATTGATCTTGCTGTTAAGCTATTTAAGGAGGTAGAATTTAAGGGTGTGAAGATAACCAGCACTTACAATGCACTAATGGGTGCTTATATGTTCAATGGTCTTTCTGATAAATGCTACTCTTTGTTTCTCGACATGAAAAAGGATCCAACTTGCTCTCCTTCTTGACATTGATCACATGGAAGCAACATTCAAGGAGATGAATGAGTTACCCCTCGCACCTAATATATCCACTTATAATCATTTAATTGGTGGAAATATCTCTGCTTGGATGTGGGGTGATATGGAGAGTTTTTCAAGTGTTAAATTCAGGCCCTGTAACCTAATATTGAAACTTACCTGTTAATGATTCGTGGTTATGCACACTTGGGTAATTTGGAGAAGATGTAAAAGTTATATTCGCCGGTAAGGGATCATGTAAACGACTTGCCGATTATCAGGGTTATGATATGGGCCTATTGCAAAAGTTCTGATGCAGATAAAGTGAATAAAGTAAAGGCATTGTTAAAGTTAATCCCTGAAAAAGAATACAGGCCATGGTTAAATGTGTTGTTGATTAAACTTTATGCCCATGAAAACTGTTTAGAGGAAATGGATAATGCAATAAATGAGGCATTTGAGTACGAAACCACTGTAACGACCACGGGTATTATGAGGAGCATAATTATAGCTTATTTTTGGAGCAATGCGATAGAAGGCCTTGAAAAATTGACCAGACATTCTGTATTTGCAGGGTGGAGAATCGGCTACTCCTTATATCATTCTAAGCTGGTCATGTATGGTTCACAAAAGAATCTTAGAGAAATGCAAAATGTCCTTGAGGAGATGGATAGCATCAACATACGTCGTACCATGAAAACACTGTGGATAACGTACAAAGCTTACTGGAGTTGTGGTCAGGGATCCATGGTTTTGAAAATATTGGGACAAATGTTCAAGCATGGTCACGAAGTTTCCATTGATGCATTTCCATCATAATTTTGAATTGCTGAGGTGCATCACATATGTCATTACTATAGCTATAAACACGCTCCGTAGATAAACACAAAGATGTTCCTGAATTTGTCTATATGTTTAGGAAAAAGGGCATTCAACTCGTTGAATTGGATTGGATTGCATTCAAGGAATTTCTGTAAATATGGTTATACATGATTTTTCTATTAGATTTTTTCCTTGCCAAATGGACTTCATCTGCAGGGGTTTTACCATCTAAAATAATCCGTAGGCATGCATCAATTTGCTGCTAGTAACGAAAGCAAACCTTGTAGGGGGTGAAATTGCAAGTCAAGAGTACTGAAGAAACTCGTGCTCTTGAGCTTGTTTTCAGTGTCAAGGTCCGTAGGTATGCCTTCATTGAATATTTTTGAATTATCAACTCTGAATCATTAGATTTTGATAAGCATAAAACTTTTCTAATCAAATCAAATCTAATATATAAATTATAATGATGCAATGACTATAAATTGTCTCTTGATATAACATTATTGCTTGATATAATGTTCATATAATGTTAATACATTATCTTTTGTTGACCACTCAGTTTGTTCAATTTTTTCTTCTGATATAATTTGTCCTGGTTTTTGTGCTGAATTCAGATTAATATAATGGTCTGATAATCATAAACGTATTACGAGATTCAAAGATCACTTTTAGGCATATCAAATGAGAGCACTACTTATTGTGAGAGATGAGAGGAGTTATCTATGTCCATTGGATCTAATTTAACCGCTGAGATTCAAAGATCACTTTTCGTGCTCTATTGGAAAAAGCTAACTCATTAAATAACAGCACAATTAGTGCTCTATCAGAACAATGTTTGGACAAAATACCCAAAACAAAAACGTCATAGACCTCTCAGATAGAGATCCTCATCTTGCATTAAACTAAACATGTTCTGCCCCTTCTTGGTCTCAAACGCTATATCTTTCACATGCTTCAATTCAAGCCTTCAACTCTCAGCAAATTGCAGAGGTTAAAAATTTGTGTCACAATCTTTTTATACTGTCAGTGCATAGTAATTAAATTATATATATCTTAATGTATATGCAGAGATGGCAAGTTTTCTTATTTACTTATATGCCTATTAGGAATGATATTTTTGATGAATTAAACTTGACACAAATCTTGGTCAAATTTGTTTGTTAAACAAGTCATGATTAATGTGAGGCATCCCTTAGATTTTTCAATGTCCCCTATCTTATTCTCTCCTTTACTGACCCAAGTTTAGTGTGTTTACTTAATGCTTATCATCCATATTAAGTTTCTTGTTAATCTTTGTTGAAGTGTAACGTGGTTTCTTGTCCACCACCAGGAGATAGATACTTGAAACCATGGATAATTCAAGAGAAAAACATATTTAATTTACAGCCATACTACATTTTTTCTTCTTCAAGTATCAAGCAAAGATAATAACTGTTCATTAGGAATGTTTATATTTTTTCTTCTTCAAGTATTTCTCAGGTGGCAGCATATTTATCTAGCCCATGAGTTTTTCATGTGTTCTAATTCATTTTACATACAGTTAATTTACATTACTGGAATACCTCAGCTTAAGATGAGAATGTTAATTACTTCTTAATGATGTCAAATTTTTATGTTAGCTAGACAAATAATAAAAATAACATAGATAATTCATTCCTATTTTTTTTTAATTTGTACTGTTTCTATGTTCTTTTAGGAAATAAATATATAATTGTTTATGTTTTTCTTCAGTCTTCTTACAAAATCTAAAACATGCATTAAACAATTATTTTGTTACAATAAACTTATGCATTAAATAAATTTTACTTTTATTAAATGAATCAATGCTAAAAGAATTTAAATTTATTTTATCATTTCTTAATGTTCAAACACTAAATGGGAAATGGATTCTCTCCATTGGAATTGTCTTTTTCTCAATTGTTTAGGCAAATTTTCGAACCTATAAAGTTAAGGGTTATTTCTAAAAGGCATATACTACTAGAAATCAACATTTTACCTGCGGATTTACATGCAACAATTATTATGCAGGAACACCTGAGACTTTTCCTGCGGAATTTCTCAGAGTGGTGAAATTTCCTGCGGAAACAATATTTGCAGAAAAATTCTAAGGAAATGTCTGATTTTGCTGCGAAATCACTTTGGTAATTTTTTTGACATTTCCTGCGGATTTAGATATGGTTAGCTTCCGCAGTTTTGAGAACCTTTGTGCTAGCCAAGATGCAGTTTTAAGAACCGATTCAAAATTATCTTCGAAGTTGCCGCCTTTGGGAAGGGAGATCTTCTCTCTGCCAGCTCTAATGGGGATGTTTTAAAGAAGTTTGGTACTGATGAGGAAACACTATGTTGAAATTTATTGATTTCCAGACTCTTTTGATGTCAAAGGATTAAGATTCAATCTTTCTCGTTTGACGTGTACACGTTTTAGTGTGAGTCTATTTTTATTATGTTTGTTTAGTAATTGAAACGAGGCTTGAAGCTCGTGAACTTCAGCTCCATGCAGGGACATATGACTCAATCTCAGAGTCTCGTAATGTTGGAGTTGTCCCTTCAAATCTTCTTGAAGGTTTTGAATATTTAGGAAAGCAATTGAAACTTGAAGAAAGACGGTGATTTGAACAATGGTTAGTATAAGAATCCTCCTATTATTTATAACCCAATGGTTTTCTTTGTAACATTTGCTTCTAGTTCTGCTTTTTTGTTTTTGTTTTTGTTTTTATTCATTCACACACAAACACATATTTCATAATGTGCAGATGTTTTGGCTTCCCTAAAAGAGGCATTGCGCTTGCATATAAAACCACCTCCCTCTGATCAACTTGGAGTCTTATGTTGGTCTTGTGAAAAACAGTAATTCTTTTGCTAACTTGCAAAATTCGTCGAACCTATTGCAGAATTTAGTCACACATGCATTGGCAGATCTCGCTTATGTGACATTATTTTGTTCCTAAGACATGATATAACAAGCATTTTTTAGATTTTTCGGTTTAGACATACTGCAAGTAGAATTTTGAAAGAGTGCATTTTTTTATGTTATGATGTTACTGTTAAACTGTAAGAAACTCATGTCAGATATATCAATGATCATTCATTATAGTAGAACTTATTTGACATTAGAGTAAAACTTGTTTGTGGTGATTAGGACACTAGTTACTTCTTTAACTACCTCATTCCATTCAGTGTTATTCTCTTTTGCCTTTGAAGTATTTTACTATTTATTATCTTCTTGTTTGGCAGAACTAGAAGCAGAAAAACAATTATTACCTTCTTGTGCTACCTAGAGCTTACTTCTTTATTTAGAGTCAAAGAGATTTGAAATGCCTATTGCATCAAAATCAAGTGGATCACACTGCATCTAATTGCAAATACATTTAGAAGCTCATTGACAACATGACTTGTACATTTATTCTTATATTTCAAGATTAAAATCATTTCCTATTCCTTTATTTGTTGCTCCCCTTTAGGATCAATGAATGAGTGAATAGTTTGCCGATACAGTACGCGTCAAAAACTGACTACTACTGTTTATCTTCTTCTCTTGTATTGAAGATTAACTCCTTTTAGGTGTCAGAACATACATCTTACAAGCATGTGAATCTAAATCAGCAGATATTTCTCCCGAAACCAATGATTGCGTTGAGTGCTATAAAAAAGATTACACATAATCAAAACCATAGGAACTTAAATGACTTTGCACATTGAAAGAGAATAATGAGAGTAACTAAATATTTTACCTCCCACAAATCTCTTGCATCAACTATAGTTTCTGGTTCAAGGCCTATGTCAGACCAAGACGCAGTCACCGTTGCATTTGATGAACTTCTATTCCATAAGACCACTGCTACTTTGTTTTTACTAAGGGGACCTGCCCATACCTGTCACCGCAGCTTTCTATTAAGTTGTGTGCAAAAATCATAGCATAATGTGTGCGTCCATATATATGTATATAATACTCAAATGATATTGACTACAAGGTTGCAATAGTTTCCATATATTGTTGATTCCAGATCCAAGTTTTTAGTTGAAGTATGAAAAAAATTAGGGTCCTTAAGTTGTAAGCAACTCTAACTCAAAGAGAATAAAATATAAAGGAAACGAAAATAATATCACCTCTAAATCATTGTTGCTTTTCACTTTCTTTCCTTGAACTCCTAGTTTATCTGCAAGACCAAAAGGCATATGATTTTTAAAGTATGCTTTATTGAAGAAATGAATACATTTATTTATCTTTTAAGAAAGTATACTTGCCTTGGTTTACTGCAATAACTTCAGAGTTGCTTATCAACTCATATGTGGTATTATCCATTGCTTGAATATTACATCCAACTAATAAAGGAGCCTATTTAAACCAAGAAAAGTAGTTAAATGACGAACTTATGGTATATACATTGCATTGTCTCAACAATAGGTATGTAAAAAGTGTTTCATGTACCTTAGCTAATGCCCAAATGCTGAAATGGGTACGATATTCCTCTGTGGTCATGCCTCCATTTCCAACTTCAAGCATATCAGGATCTAATATCCAAATAACAATGACACATATAAGGACCTAATACTAGATTTTGCTATAAATGTAATGATATTAAGTTTAATATGCATAACATTTCTTTTAAGGTTAGTTAATTACCATTCCATCCTCCAGGTCCAGCATAAGATGCCCATTTGTCGTTTGCATCTATAATAGAAGTCATGCTGAGATAGAATAAAGTCAGTTCATCATAACATAGAAAATAAAGAAAAATAATTAAACAATGAAATATAAAAAAGTGAATGAATGCTTGAGGTCTTAAAAGCTCAATTATTTTGTTAAAAGAGACATTGTAAAAGGTATGAATTTGAAATATCAAATGAATTTATTATTTTCACACCTATTCCAATTATCTTCTATATCACCGGTTGTTCTCCAACTATTTCCCACACTTTTGGCCCACGTTGCTGGATCTTCCCATCCCCTGTGTTTTAGAAAAGAATTTAGAAAGAAATAGAAAATGAAATATTGTTTATGTATGAGAAATAACATGATCAATTTAACTTACCATTCGCACATGGAGAAGAAGATTGACCTTCCCGAGTTTAATAAAGCTTCACTCATTGGTGGGTACCTAATTTTTAATATATATGAAACATGTAAGGATTGATTTTTTACAAAACATTTAGTTTGTAGACCAAAATTTGCATTTGAAAGCCATATATTAAATACCTTTCGCGAACGCTTATTCCGTTATTTTCACAATTATCATACTTCAAATAGTCAATTCCCTAAAGAAAAATTTAAATCAATATTGGTTAACAACCTAGGATTATATATGTGATATAATGTTGATAGATATAAAAATTGACTTTTGATTAATGTGTGCATATTTTATATACCCAAGAAGCGAATGTTTTGGCATCTTGTATTTCATGTCCCAGTGATCCAGGCATACGTTTACTACAAGTTAGATTTCTGCATCAAAAATGTAAATGATCAAAAATATTGCGTGAACAATCATAGTTATGTTCACCAAGTACAATTTAATGTGTTAATACCCGGCATCTGAATAAACTCCCAACTTCAAGCCTTTTCTGTGAATATAATGAGCTAGAGCCTTGATTCCTGAAGGAAACGTTGAAGCCTTGGGAACCATATTTCCCTAAATAATTGTCGCAAACCAATCGGGTGTCAACAACCATAATTTTCCCAAGGTTTTGACAATAAAATATAGTAATCTATAAATTGAAATTTACTTCACCTTTACTTTTTTAAACAAACAAGGAAAGGGACATGATGAAAAAAAGTTAAACAAATCGACGGGAGAGAGATAAATTTTAAAGATTGTAGATATTAAATACCTTAGAGTCTCGATTAAGTTCCGCCCAACAGTCATCTAAAAAAATCAAAATCATATTATTAGCATAGCTTTTTCATATATAAAATAAAGGTCTATACAATATTCTAAAAATATTAGATTCTTTTAAAAGTTTTAAAGATATATTTGGTGCAGGTATATGAATATAACTATTTTATATAGTATTTCAAAAAAAAAAAACTATTTTATATAGTTAGTGCATTGACAATCAATTAAATTCAAATAAATATTTTATGTAACTATTAACTAAATACACCATAAAAAAATAAAGAATAATTATAATAGTAGATGTTGCTGTTGCTTCTTACCTAAATTAATATATTTGTACCCTAAAGCAGCAAGGCCAGTTGACACCATTGCATCGGCTGAAATAATAAAGCAATAACGTTTAGATCGATGAAATTATGCATTTCTAAGCTGTAAACATAATAGATCGGGGTACACCATGATAATGATACCTGTATCTCGAATTAAACTTTCATTGATATCACAACCGAAATGGTTCCAGCTATTCCATCTGATCATCATATATATAATTGATTATCATTTGAAAAAGAAAATTAATGTATTGTTCAAAAAGTACTAAAAATTAAAGTTATATCCCACATATAAATAAATCCATAATTAAAATTTTAATAATATTTTTTTATTAAGTAGTATATATCTCCTTTCAACAAATAAAAACACAAATAAGAAAGTATATATCTCCTCACTATGGATAATTCCATCATTCTCCTAAAAAAAACTAATTCCATCATTCGGTCAAGATGTTCACAAAAGCAAAATGGGATACCACATCTTATCTTATACTATCTCCGCCTAAATTATAAATCACTTTGACAATTTCATATAAATTAAAAATTCTATGGTTAATTTTATTTTAAAAGGGATATAATGAATGAATTTATAAAATTACTTTTTTAGTAGTGGTATGAGAAAGAGTAAATAAAAGAATTAAAAGAAAATAGAGTTATAAGAGTATGAAAGAACTTGACAAAAAAATAAAGTATGAAAGAAAAAGAAAGATGGATATATTTGATATTATTAAAATATATAGATAAATTTTTTTTGAGGAATTTTCTATAGATATTTATAATTTGAAA
>Ga0228711_1008966_pt1 | contig 13775 bp, 7 predicted proteins | sample MedpolnodulmetaG_2_FD_177996 | JGI IMG/M metagenome (GOLD analysis project Ga0228711, IMG submission 177996) | Root nodule microbial communities from Medicago polymorpha collected in Santa Monica, California, United States - brown nodules | ecosystem: Host-associated > Plants > Roots > Nodule...
CCTTTCCCTTTTTTTTTTGTTTTTTTTTTTTTTGAAGTTATAGCTTCCTATGTGGAAGGTACATCCTTCTGCATCTCTGATTCTAGGGTAGCCTATTGAACCTTGTGTGCCATAATGTGACCCGGTAAAACCGAAAAGGGCTCCTTTGAATATCCTGCCATGCATATCATAACATGTCTTCTTCCATGCTTCACCACATCCTCTCATGAACCTCCAGAAGTCTTGACTTTCCTCTTTTAACTCTTCAATTTCCTTTCTAGAGACCAATTTCTCTGGTTGGGAGCTGCAACTCTCAATGTCTTGGGCATACTCAAACTCTTATCACTTTGTAAAAAACGCCTTATAGAAATATTCAGCTCCAAACAACCATTTAGAACTTAATTTCCTAAAAATTCAATTCTGACTTTGGACTTAATATGTTGAGAAAGTTATTCAAATTTTGTTCTTTCTTTCACTAAGAACATGAATATTTAGACGAAATTCCTTATCATTGTACTGAAGAAAAAAAATCCATGCCCAATCCACACACACAAAGCACCAACTATTTTACATAGTACAAAAACTATTATGCACAAAACTGCAGCAGCTATTCGGGGATGAGCATAGATTGCAAAGAACAAAATTTATACACAGCAACAACTATTGAACCTAGCCTGCCAAGGAAACACATTTACAGTACATATATCTAGTCATAGAACTTTACCAAGTATTCATGTTTTTGGGTTTTGGGGCCAGAATTGGACCTTGAATTGAATATTCGTAAGACTGAGATATTTTGGCCTTCATGTGATGGTAATAAGCATCACGAAAGAACTGCGAATCGGTTCGCGCGAACCAATTCGCGGTTCGCCACTCAACCCAACAAATTATGTGACTCTGGGACAGGCAGCTCTAAAAGTTGCGTCAAGCAAAATGTCCAAATATGAAAAAGCGTGTTCGTCAATCAACATGCTTTTATACCATTTGCTTTTGACACTTTCGGTTTCTTAGCACAAAAGGTTGTTGACCTTCTACATAGAGTTCAAAATGTCATGCATAGCAATATTATGTCTCCTAGGTCCATGAATGTTGTATTCACGAGGATTGATTTTGTCATCCAAAAAGATCTAGCGACACAGTTTGTTGTCCGTTTGTCTTCTATTCAAGTGTAAATAATGACTTATATATCATATAAAATCTACTAAATGTTCAGTTTAAATTACTTTTAATAACCAACATAGCCTATGCAAGCTTGGCTTGAAAAACTCACTTACGTACACAAGAGCAGAAGTACTGAATCTAGTCACACACATAGCAGCACGCACATACACACGTATCACCTATTGAAACACATAAAATAATTGCAATCAAGAAATAGAAAAGAAACGTATTCATATTTCCTTCAAAAAAAAAATTCCCTGTTACCACGTGATCAATTAAGGCATCAATTACAGAACTACTAATGCATTGAGCAAAGCCAGCTGATACAAATGAGATGAACTCGGTAATGATAGATGTATAAAAGACATTATGATCAAAATTTAAGCAAAGCCACCAAGTAGGGGTGGACATCGGTCGGTTTCAGTCGGAAATCGGTTCCAAAACCTCAATCCGACCAAGCCCACGGTTGAAAATCATAGATCCATTTCCGCCCAAATTCTCTCTCGGTTTACTCGGTTTCGGTTAAGTCGGATTAAGCGGGTGAACGGGTGGGTTTCGTCGGTTTTTTACGAGAAGAAATTCAGACAAACTCAAAACTTCAAGAAATACTGCAAATGATTAAAATGATTCGTAAAAGAGAAATGAGGGAGACAAGTAAAGAAAAAGAAAATTGATGTTTAGTAGTTGCAGAATCATCTTAAAACTCAGCTGTAAAATTAATCACATGATCAAAGGGGTAGAAAGGATTGTAATTTCTGGGCTTATTAAGGATGAAGAGATGATGAGAGAAAGCTGCAGAATGAGGGATCCAGACAAAGAGATGAAGAGGGAGAGAGAAATAAAAAAACGCGGATGGATTGGATTGGAATATGAAAGTAATTTTTTAGAGAAATAATTGTCTACAGCTGTAAATTTAATGTCAATAATTATATTAATTACTATATTTTTTTTTTGTTGACAGAATATTTTATTAGCTAAAGAGAGGAGAGTAGGTAGAAAGTCTTGTCTAGTTAAGCATGTAAGGTCTCACGTGTATTGATGTTGTACTTATTAATTAATTAATGATAATAATATCTATGTTGCGCGGTCGGGTGTGGTTTTCGCTGGGTCATTCCAGCCCACCCGAAACCGACCACTACAGTCCAAAGAAAACCGTTGTTAATGGGCCGATTAACCTGGGTTATCCGTGCAACCCGAACCGACACGCTTCGGGCTTGTTGGGTCGGCTGGTTCGGGTCGGATTGCAATATTTTGTCCAGCCCTACCACCAAGTACAAATGAGATGAATTTTGCAATGATAGATATGATTCGTGAAGGCTTGAGATATATAACAGACATTACGGTCCGAATTCAATTTTTAGGTAAAGTTTATAGGGGCCTACAGGATAGACCGGCCTATATGACCTATTTACTTATTTAAATAAATAGGTCATATAGATGCTATCAAAAAAGCCTACGAAGTTTAATAGCCAATTTATTTATGCATATAATTAAAACTTATTTTTTATTTATATTAAACATAAAAATAAATAAACAACTCAAAATAATCGACTTTTTAAATAGGCTTTATAGAGAAACATGCTTTTAAGGCCCTATAGTGATAGACAAGCTTTGCTGCAAAATAGGCTTTAATGTCAATTTAGCCTGTTTAGTAGTAGTTAAAATGGATTATTTAATGACTTTAATATGAATTAGGCATTTATATAGACTTTCAGGTCAGACTAGGTTTTTAAGTAGGCCAAACCAAAAAAAATATGCATACGGAAGGCCATAGGCCAGACTCAGGCTTGCAAATTTTTTAGTAGGCCATACTCAGGCCGATCAAAGTATGGTCTGGCCTGACCTATTCCCACCCCCTGGAGCCAAATATTTAGGCATTATTCCAATAAATACCATGTTTTTGTTATGAGTTATTATTTCCATACCAAATAAGTTTTATCTAGCTACCTAAGTTTTATAATTCAGGGTGCAATATGCACGTAAGTTTTAAATTTGATGGAGATATTTGCATATGAGTTTTAAATTTGAGGACATATTTGTACATAAGTGTTAAATTTGAGGGGAATATTTGCACATTGGGTTACTAGGGCAGACGGAGTGTGCAAATATGTTACATTTGAAAAAATATTCAGATTTTATTAAAAAAAAATATATAGTCAATAACCCCCTTATGACGTAGTATTACTTTTCTTTCCACGTGAGCAATTAACTTCTGCATGTTAGACCAGAGAAAACTATCAAAGAGGGTATTGGACAGATGTTTGACAATTTCAAGAGATGGGGTTAGAAGTTTCGCAAAATTTAAGGAGTTTTTTAACGAAAGTTGTAATTTGGGATAAGTGATCATTTACTCTTTGACTTTCATCATTGGTGATTAAATCTTCATTAGTGCTTTAGCAGGCTGACCTTGGGGAAGTGCGAACATGTCAACCAAGTGGGGCTTTCAAAATGCATGGGCTTCAAAAAATAAAATTATAGCCAAATACCCACACCCCACTAAAAAAACAGTATGTTCCTTATTTTTCTTTTTTCAGTAAACATTTGAGGTTCTTCTTCTCACTCAACACCTCTCTTTCGCTTAATACTTTTTTTATTTCGTTTCATGTTTAGAAGTTCTTCTGATTCTAATTTTTTTAATGAAGTTTAGCTACACGAATTTTGTTATACGTTACTTAATGCTTATTTGTAATTACTTTTTAAAATTTCAGTGTTAATTGTTAATTTTGTTGAATGTTGCAAATATATGGTTCTAATATATGTTGAATGTCGAAAATTTTGTTATATGTTGAATGCTGAAAAATATAGTTGCTAATTTTGTTATATGCTAAGAAAATTGCTCTTCTCCTATGAAAAAAATGTTCACTTCCATCTAAACTGACGAAAATACCCCCAACGTGACTTAACTCACGCAAGTGTTAAAACCAATGTAACTTAAGTCACGCTAAACTCGGCGTGATTTAAGTCACGTTCATTACAGGTCAACGTGACTTAACTCACGCTGGGTTTAACACCTACGTGAGTTAAGTCACGATGGATCTGTGTTAGGTTGCAGAAAAGCATAAATGACATTTTTCCCTAATTTACTTCATTCATTCATACCTCCATACATCCATTCCATCATTTTTCATCCATGTTTTCATCAATTATTCATTTTTCATTCTCCAAATATACCAAATTTTAAACCAAAAAAAGGCAATGCAAATACTTACTTTATTTTGTGACAAATTGAGTTTGAATGGAGCAAGAATGACGAAAGTCGCACTTGAAGGGGAAAATCGCACTTGGTGATGTTTTGGGAAGTTTAGAAAGTGAATGGTTGTGTTTCTGAGTTGTTGTTCTATAACAGCACGCAACGTGAGTTAAGTCACACTGGGTTTATAACTTGCGTGAGTTAACTCACACTGAAAGTACTGAGCATGACTTAAGTCACACGAGTGTACTTTCGTCCATTTCGTTGGGCATGAGTGTTTTTTGATCGGAGAAGAGCAATTTTTATATGCGAAACGTTGAATATTGACAAATTTTAGTATATGCCTTCTAAATTTCAGGTTCTACACATACTTTCGGTTCACAAAAGTGGCACCAACTGTGCACGATGAAAATCTTCCATAGAGTAATTGACATAATGATGTTGATTATGTGTTTCTCAAATTAAATTCAAATTCTTCCATTAATGGTGGTTGTGAATATGCGAAGAAGGAAAGGAATGCAGAAGCAATTTTCTGGCAACCGATTCCCTTTGACAAGGAAGATGGAGCGTATGTGCAAAATCAATTTTCCTACAAATGTGGCAACTGATTGCCTTCAATCTTAATGGAATATATTTATTTATTTATTAATTTTAATTGGTTTAAAGAAAAAAATCAATCTTAACCGTTCATTTCTTTTTATGCCACATGTCATTCAGTTGGGCAAAGAAATGTTGATCCGCATTTCCTTTGGAAATGGAGAGGATCCGGACGGGTAAAGATCATCTCCATTTGGCATAATAAATGGAGTATGCAATTTGGAGAGAGACACATAAAATAGATAGTAGGTTCTACTATTAAGTGGTTCCCACAATCATTAATATTTTTTTAGTTTTTTAAAAAAAATTGTGTCTATATCTCTCCAGATGAATGAAATTGAAAGAATAATAAATTGCTTCTTAGGATTAGAAAGCTTAAAAAAAAAAATTATTTTACCAAAACCTATTTTATTATGAGAGCCAAGTCTCCTATTTCATAACAACATCCCCGTGCTTTAGCCGTGTATATCAAAAGCTTTTACCTGAGAATGAGATTTGTTAGTTTTAGGACTGGCCGACATAATGTCACTTTATTATTACATTCTAAAGTAAGATAGACCGACTTCGTAGAATTAAGAAAGGTACGTAATCCGAATGTGAAGGTTTGACATTTCCAGTTGGCATGTGAATACGTGGCAGAGTTGTAGCTAATGATTTGTTTGCTAGTATTTCTGTTGTTTTTTTAAATTTAAACAACAAAATTAAAGCCTTATGAAGCCTTAATAATCCTTGTATTTTTAAATATTTTGTATCATTTGTGCATTATATAGTTTATCTATCTGTCTAAATGAAAACTTAAAGCCTTGAAAAGTTTCCAGAATATATCTCTCTGTCTATAACCTCATCATACACCATCTAACCTTTTTAAACATAGAGTTAAATTTTGCATTAAACCTAACCCATCCAAGAAACAAAAGGCACAAAATCCGAATACGCTTTGAGTTTTCCACTTTGTCTCTTGTTATGTGATTCCTCTCTTGGTGACGGGTATTACATAATTCCAAAGAAAAGAAAAATGCTTGAATTTTTGTTTACCATGGCTTTCTCTACTGCTCCTTACTTCCTTCCTTTTCTTCTCTATACTCCACCAATCAGAAGCTTCAATACCTTTGTGGAAGCCATGGAAGAAATTAATAGGGAGTTAAGATTGTATACCAACAGGTGGAATCCACGATTACAGGTAGGTTGGTCTAGGATCTTGGATTGTATACCTTTCAACACAAGGTAGATTCATGAATATAATAATGGTTTTGTAATTAATTTGAACCATGTAGAATCTTAAATTAAATGTTTTATCTGTTTTTCTTTTTCTGTTCCCTTACTCTTCTAGATTGTATTTACTTTGAATTTTAATTCTCTGTCACTTTTGGACAATGCTTCATGTTAATGTGGAATCATGTTGAGTATTTTAAGTATTGCCTTTTAATTTGGTGATTTATTTCTCAATAGTATATTTTCTATATTTTACCATGTTCAACACTGATAAAATCCGCCACGGCCCAAAGGTATGGATCAAATATCTTAATGAATATTCACAGATAAAATAAACAGATATTTCAACAACCTGATATTTAATTGATATGGACGAGGATTTGTGGTTTCCGTATATGCGGATATTCATAGCGGTTATTAAATTAAGTAAATTACATAAATAACCTTACCACCCTCAAATTTGTTGAATAAGAAGATTTGTTTTTGTAGAATATGATGAACTTTATTTATGTTTTCGTTGAATCAAGAAACTTTGTTTTTGTTAATTGTCAAAAACTTTTTTATTTTTTTGTTGAATATTGAAGGAACTTTTTTTTGTTAAATATCATGAACTTTTTTATATTTTTGTTGAATCAAGGAACTTTGTTTTTGCTAAATGTGATTAACTTTTTTTGATAAAAATGAAATGAATGGATATTATTATGTTTTGGTAAAACGAAAGAAACGAATGTGATGAATTTTTGTTGTTTAATTTTAGGTAATTATAAAAATAAAATTAACAAAAATCATTATATATTTTTTAAATGTTATCCATGGATATTTGTATATACTTGTGGATACCTCAAAATTCGTGGATTATTCGTTTAACGGATATCGACACGGATATGAAAACATTCGTATATCATATTTATGCAATAGGACATACACGTATATTATACTATCTACGCCCATGAATATTCATTTGCATCCCTAATATATGCTTGTTTTTTAAATTTGACCTAAAGTTTTTAAAGTATACTATAAGCACCAAAGATCAACAAATAAATGTGAGATAATTTTTTAACATCATGCTTTATATAAAATAAATTTCAATATTCATAGTATAAGATAAGATATGCTAATAATAGGAATGATAACAATAATTTTAAAGATTCAAAATGATGTTAATTTAAAGCAAATGGTTCAACAACACTATCCACCAATAGACCATACATAAATTTGACACCTCACAAGTTAACTCCCTCTTCAAGTAACTTACTACTTCATTCAAAAAAATTATGGTAGGCTATAACATGTCATCAAGATCATTATATAGAATGAATGTGCGGGGTACATCACCATTGTTATTAATATATCTTATCTTGGTTTATGAAAGAAAAAAAAAATAGAGCGCTCCTAACGCTCATATAATGTAAAATTGATACGAAAGAAAAAAAATTGATACGAAAGAAACTCATCTCATCAAATAATATATTTTATTTAGAATTATTACTTTGTCCAACTACTTTGTAATAGGATATTTCCAGCTATTATAGCATATTCATTTTATTTAGCTCCTAACACGCATATTCAAATAATTATAAACATATATACCCAGCTACTCTGTATCATGCCAACTAGTCTTTAAATTGTTTGTATCATGCCAACTATTGCCGGCTATTATAGTGTACACCTTTTGATCACTATTAGAAGCAAAAATCAATATTTTAGATTCATTTATTAAATAATATATGTGGCCTATAATAAAGATCATATGCATCATTAATTGAATGAATCTAAAATATTGATTTTTTCTTATAATAGTGACCGGAGGTGTATTCATTTTATTTTTTATATATAATTTAGCATACTCATATAATTAATTATAGAGTTTAATGGTGGTAGTTGATGGTCCAGAACAATTTTGCACACAATCAATCAAAATATTTAGGCCACATCAATTAATGTTTTTAATTTACGTGGCAAATCAGAATGTTTTGATTGATTGTGTCTGCAAAGTTGTTTTGGACCGTCAACCCTCAACCATTAAAGTCTTTTTTTTTTTTTTACAAAAACAAAATGATATTCATTATTTCAAATTAATAAAATACATAAGATGCAATAACATCATCAACATCATCGCTAAAAACGTAAAGGGTGAATTTGTGAACAAACTCACATAACCCAAGTTAATAGCATACAACAGCAAAATACCTACAAATAATTTGATAAAATCTAAATCGCCATAACATTCATGCTTCAGGATCTGCAATATTGATGTCCAAATCATTGTGTGATTCTGTGATTGACTAAAGGTGGTCTTTCAATATGAACCAAACAAACACTATAACAAGACGCGAAATCAAACAACGCCGCACAAGACGATGAACAACACAACGTCGCACTCAGACAACAAAATCACAAAAAATCACAAGAACAAACTTGATATATGTAAAAATTAGTTATTTTGATTGAAAGAAAGGGGAAAAAAGATGCAAATAGGTGATTCTAGGTCAAAAATTACCTAAAACCACCCTTCCTAGATGAGAAAAAAGTAAGAGAACTTATAAAAAAAAGTAAAGTTTCTCTCACTAAAAAAACTACCATTAAACTCTTAATTATAAACACATACACCAAACTATTTTGTATTATGCCAACAACATGATGACCATAACCTTCGAAAATGCAAAGTACGACGATAAAAAAGTTGAAGATCAAGCTTACCATTAAAATAATCTCTCAAAAACTAGCATATATATGACCATAACTCGTCTATACGTATAATTTGTTATTCTAATTAGTTCCCATTTTTTTTTCTTTTCGTGTAAACATATCAACGTTAGAAACTTTAGGAACGCTAACAACACTCTTACTTTAACATTTGTTCTTTTATTTAATGAAATAAACGTGTGTCTCACATACTAAAAATAGATCCTAGATAAAAAGCACGCTTGTTTTAGATTTTTTCTCTATATTTTTATATAAAAAAAGTCATCTTTGTCATTTTAAAGTGTTTGTTTAAGGTTTTTACAAAACTTATTTTACCAAAAAAATCTATTTTGACACTAAAATTAAAGGTTATTAGGATTAACTTTTTTTCAAAATCTTTTTTTTTTTCAAAAATAATGAAGTAACACATGAACTAGTTTTTTTTTTAAATGCAATTTTTGGGGGTCGTTAACAAACACAAGTGCTATGAGGTATTTATACATCAAGTGATGTAACAAACAACTAAAACAAACACATTACTTCACATACAAGTAACTTGAGTTAGTTACTTCATATGCAAGTTTCTAAACAAACTACTAAGCAAAGATAAAACTAATTCTAACTAAAAATGAATTACTAATCCAATACACCTCCTTAATTCATTTAGTTAGATGCTTCAGTCATTCCCAACTTCTTCTTCAAGTAATCAAAGCTGCTTGACTTCAATGGCTTTGTGAGCAAGTCTGCTATCTGCTCATCTGTTTTGCAATGCTTTATTTCCAGCTTTCCATTGTTCACTTGATCTCTTAGAAAGTAAAATTTGGTTTCAATATGCTTACTCCTGCCATGTGCCACTGGATGTTTTGCCAAGTCTCTAGGTGACTTGCTATCAATTTTGAGCTCCATCTTCTCATCTTTCACCAGTTGTAATTCCATCAGTAGCATGTTGATCCATTGAGCTTGACATGCTGTCATGGAAGCTACAATGTATTCAGATTAACAAGAAGATAGTGCAACCATTGATTCCTTCTTAGAACTCCATGAAAAAGCTGCATTTCCAATCATGAACACATAAGCTGCAGTACTTTTTTTGTCATCTTTATCTCCACTCCAATCAGAGTATGAGTAACCTACTAGTTCACCACTCTGATTCTTAGAGTACTGGATGCCATAACTGCTTGTTCCCTTCACATATCTAAGAATCCTTTTAGCTGTAACTAGATGTGAGGTGGTAGGTTTCACCATGTATCTGCTTATCAAACCTACACCATATGCAATATCAGGTCTTGTATGGCATAAATACCTTAATGAGACCACAATTTGTTTGAATAAGGTTGGATTCACTTCTTTCTCGTCATTTACCAGAGACAATTTCACTCATGTGTCAACTGGAGTTGAAATTGGTTTGCAATTCAGCATATTGAACCTCTTCAAAACATCTTGTGCATATTTCCTTTGATGAATCAGAATTCCTTGTGAATTCATTTCAAACTCAATTCCCAAAAAATATGTGAGATTGCCCAGATCAGACATCTCAAACTTCTTCATCATGTTCTTCTTAAAATCCTTCATTATTTCCAGTAACTATCATGTCATCCACATATAAGCATATAGTGAGCTTATTAGTGGTGTTTCTGAAGTAAATTCCATGTTCATTTACACACTTCATGAAGCCTTGCTGAACAAGAAAATTGTCTATTTTCTTATTCCAAGCTCTTGGAGCTTGCTTTAAACCATACAGAGCTTTATCAAGCTTATACACATACTCCTCCTTTCCCTTTATCTCAAATCCTGGTGGTTGATTCACATATACTTCTTCTTCTAACTCACCATTGAGAAAAGCAGATTTTACATCTAATTAGTACATAGACCAGATATTTTTGACTGCTATCCTAGGACTTCTAGTTTGATCATGTTTGTAATAATCAAAACTAGTCTTCTTGTTTACCAAAAACACCGGTAAACAAAACGTTGATCAATTTCTTTAAATGAATCGCGTATGAGAGAAATGGAACTCGTGGATGAAATGGAGTTTGAAGAAGAAATGGACTTCATTGATGAAATGAAGTTTGCAGATGAATGAGAGTTTGAAGATGAAATAAAGTTTGAAGATGAATGGAAGTTAGAAGATGAAAGCATCATTGATAAGATATGAAAATTAATCTTACCAATGATAAAATATAGAAATTAATGATAACAATTATCTCAATTCGAGAACGGATGTGTCTTCCTCATATAAATAAAGGAGGTTGAATGTCTCCTAACAAAATATTCTGATGAGAGGACTAAATTGAGTATCATTCTTGAATGTAAGGGCTAAGTTTTTTGACTTACACTTTCAAAAAAAAATAAAAAAGTCAGAGGCATTGAAGGTAACAATTTATTGACAAATGTTAGGTTCAGTACAGGTGTATATTGAATCATCAGTTTCAGATTCCTATATCATTGGTACAATAATGTGTTATTAAGATATGAAAATATATAAATAGTTTTGCTCCATGAGTACAATATATAAATAGTATTGAAGAAAACAAATGAAAGAATGAATGAATTCATAATCACTAATGACCCAGTTTAATTTCAATGAGAATCAGCTTGATAATGTTGTGCAAGGCTTGAAGAACCAAAACATGTCCAAGGCTTTTGTTTCTCTTCCATCAGAGATTGTAATACTTTTGTTGTTTTGTGCTGGTGAGTCCTTTGCAACTTCCTTGTTTTGCTCAACTTCTTTAAGTATTCCTCTCTCCTGCATGATAAACCTCATCATCAGATCTCTTTTTATACCATTACTGCTTCTCTAAAGAGGGTGCAGCATTTTAGAAGATCATAAAGGGAAGTCATAAGCACACACTCCTCATTCAAGATTAAACGTGGTCAAAGACCTCTTCCTCTTCCAATTGACAGATTAAATAGTTTTAGATTAATCTAGCTAAAATTTTATAAACATGATCAATACGATAGTGACTGAAAATTCAGATAGAATATATCGCTCTCTTAATATGGAGCTACCTTAATGTCAGTTCATGAAATCTATCAATGAATCTCTTTAGGCTTATTATATTTTGTTGATGCTATAGTTTGATTTTGTCTAATCTAAAGATAACCATTGTCTGTAAATAATCCATGAATATGAATAGTTTAATCATATAGGTTGGGACATACCATTAGCCGGGATCTGGAACCTTTTGAGGGGTTAGGGTTATTGAGCCCAGCAGAAAAACACTGAGGAGAAGGTGGATTTGTACGAACTTGTAGTAAGCTATTCTCCCTCTTTTGTCTTAGATTCTCCAAGTCAAGAGTTATAGGCATGTTTTCTGCTTCATCAAGTCTTCTGCACGATACAAGCGTTATACAAAAATGATTAACCAAGGAAATAGTACAAGATTTGGAGTACTGGGAAATATTGTAGGTACAACTAAAGCAAAGAGTTAGCCACTGAAGTTAAAAAAAGATAATTTAGCCAATAATTTGTATAAGTTATGCATTGTCCGAATATTTGTAATGTTTCACCATCAAATTTCCCATCTAACATGGACCTATTGCCTACCTTAGCAACCTATAAAACACTGACACTGGTATGGACATTGGAAACAATTCTTAAACTAAGATAGCGGTAATAATTTAAAAAATTGAAAGTCATTGAATGTAACCACCCGCATGTGTCGGTGTTAGACATTGTCACACGTGCAAGACTTAGGACACGCCTTCAAACTAAAGTGTCGGTGTTACATAGATAGCAATGTAATCAATTGAATCATCACCATATGTCCTACATTGATTTGGATCGTAAACTTGACAAATCAGTTTGAAATATCAGATTATTATCAATGATCAAGTAACTTTTTGACTACATTCACTACTCACTATTCACTAAAGATAAAGAAACACAGATTATAAGGGAGAGAATGCTTACTTTTTTCTGTTTAGCTTCCCTTTAACACACATCCCTTCCAACCTTTCAGCCTTACCCATTTCAAGCAGTGGTTTCCTTTCTTTCTCTCTTCTATCCAACTCTGCCAAAACGTTCACCGGCGAGGTCTTCTCGTGCACAACAACAACCTCTTCTTCTTTACTCTCTACAGGGTTCAAATTTTCTTCATTTTCTCTCTCCCTGGCTCTTAATGCCAGTCTCTTCAATTCATTGCAGAATTCTGTGATTTGATTCAGAATAGGCCGTCTCGAAAACAAATTCTTCGCAGAAAGAGTTGGTTTCAACGAAGGCACCTCCGTACTGTCTTGCAATGTGTCATCAACTAGCTTCTTCTTCTCTTCACTTGACTTGATCAAAGCCTTCATGGACTTAAATTGAGGAGTAACCAAATTCGGATTTTGGTTTTCATTATCGACGTTGAATCTGAATTTATCATCTTGGGGAGAAGATGATGAAAGGGGTGGCACCCTTCTCTTGATTTTCCCATCTCTATAGAAATATTAAACACATAGACACTAATTAGTCTCTCAATTTTTCAGGAAAATCTCAAATTCCTATCGAAAAAGGAAAGTGTGTTTTGTTGTTTAGATACAAGTACCTTCTAATTTGGTCACCACTTGGAAGATTTTCTGATAAATAAAATGGACTTCTTGCCTTCAAAAAAGGAAAAACCCAAAACAAAAATTAATAGAAAGAAATAATTTACAAGACAATTAAATAGAATAAAACCAAAGTTAGAAGCTGAGAACAATGAACATAAGCATAGAAAGCAACATAGAAAAAGGGAGAAACAAAGAATCTTATATAAGAAACATGTAAAATGCACTTCTATATCTAAACATCATGAAAAGGAAAAACAAAAGTTCAACTCATAAAAACAGAAAAAACAAAAGTTATAAAATAACCCAGTTAACACCATAAATAGAAGCTCAGAACTATGAACACAGGCATAAAAAGTAACATAGAAAAAAAAAAAAAAAAAAAAGAAAAAAAAAAAAATTTAAAAAAAAAACAAGC
>Ga0228711_1008970_pt1 | contig 13773 bp, 11 predicted proteins | sample MedpolnodulmetaG_2_FD_177996 | JGI IMG/M metagenome (GOLD analysis project Ga0228711, IMG submission 177996) | Root nodule microbial communities from Medicago polymorpha collected in Santa Monica, California, United States - brown nodules | ecosystem: Host-associated > Plants > Roots > Nodule...
GATTTAATAAAACATGTAACTAGTTTTCTTTAAAAAAAAAAAAAAGACTATTAAAATAACTTATTGATTAAATAAAACATGTAAGATAATGGATTGCATCTCTTCTGTAACAATAACAATATTTCAAGGGGATATGAGATTTTGGGGTGGATTTTTTAGTATTCAATAATATCCTTAAACAAATTTACATATAATAATGATATAATAATGATGCTACATTGTTGGTGTTATCGAAAAAGATAAGAAAGTATATGAAATTTGTCATGTTTTTAGTAAAAGATAAACATAGTTTGTTAAAATTTGAAAGTAACAAATTTTTGTAGGGGTAAAGTAACGAACATTTTTACCTATAATAACAAATTTCTTAGAGATAAAGTAACAAACATTTTTACATATAATTTTAATTAAAATAAAAATTTAATAAAAAAATATTCCTCAAAACTTTCATGTGTTATTGCAGTAATAAAGCGGACAGAAGAACACAAAATTCCAATCTGAAAACTAAGTTAATGAAAAAATATATTTATACTATATATAAAGAAAACTACCATTTTTAGCACTTTTTGGCTGGATTTTTCTCTTTTCAAAAATGCCCTCAATTTTCAATACAAATAATAGATGTAACAAATAGATAAGAATAAATTTAAATATAAAAAAAATGTAACAAATACGATATGAATATATATATATGTCTTTTTTTTCTCTTTATTATTTAAAAAGTGTAACAAATCAAATTAGTATACTTATACTTAATTTTTTTTACTATCCCAATTATACCCTTAAACAACTTTCTCTATAATAAAATTGTTGTTTGTGCTATTGAAATAGATAACCATGTTTAATTTGGTTTTTTGTTTTTTGGTTACATGTTTAATTTGGTTTGTCATAACTAGAAAGCAACAAAAATTTATATTTTTAGTTTTAATCAAAATCAAAATGTCATAAAGAAAAAACGTAGTTTATAATTTTCAAATTTTAGCGCAGTAAAAAGAGCGGAAAGACAAGCACGTGAGTGCCCGTCTTTTCGCTAGTAATTTATAAGTTCGATATCCAAAAATGATGCAAATTAAATTGCATTAAGTTGGAGATCTTGTGCCCAAAAAAAATAAAAATTGAGGGAATTTGTATCAAATATTTTTAAAATTCGTTATCAAAACGTGCCGAACATGTCTAACTGTATCTTTGGATCAAATGAATTTTAATTTCAAACCTGATCCACAACTACCAATATAAAGCCCTAGCCTAAACCAAAACATGAGTTTCCACCGCCGTACAAACATAAAGCCCTAGCTCGTTCAAAAAAACATAAAACCCTAGCCTCCTCAAAACAAGTTGGTCGTTCACCCATCAATCACCACGAGGATGAATATCTTCAGCAGGTTAGATACAGACATCATTGATACCCACATCCTTCCCCGTCTGGACGGCACAACCTTAATCGTCTTATCCTCTGTATGTTCAGAACTCCGTAACATGATCTGCCACAACAACAAAGATTTATGGCGGAACATATGCACCTCAACATGGCCTTCTTCGCTGTTGGATCCTATCGTTCACAACGTTATCTCCACTTTCCCTGGAGGTTACCGTTCCTTCTTCTCGGACGCCTTCCCTTCCCTTCATCACCATAAAAATTCTCACTGTTCATATCCTCCTACAATAGAGTTAATTCATGTCGTTGATGTGTTCGTACAGGGAAAGCCTTTGTTTTCAAGAGTTCTAGTTGAACGCTTAAACACAAACAACTCGCCTTATTTTTTCCGGTATATATTTGATGTGAAGTTAGAAGGTTCAAATTTGGGCCACATTTATTGTCACGAGGAGTACAATGAATATTTGCAAGAAAATTTGAGGTTGAGTTGGGTTGTCATCGATCCAACTCGAAAGCGTGCAGCAAACTTGTTTTGTTCTGGTGTCAAACCTCTCTCGGTCAAACCATTTTTGGGTCACTATAGGGTGGTTTATGCGATGGAGATGGCGGGGGAGAGCCAAGTAAGGACGAAGATGATCATCTGTCTGGTGAGGATTTGGTGCTTCTTTAATAAAGATGGGTTGCACCTGAAGGGAGTGCTAGCTAAAATGGACGATATGGACGGAAATCTTGTCGGAGTAGAGCAAGGTGTCACCATTCTCCTTAATGCAATTCAAAACGGAGAAAGGAAGAAATTTTAAACATCATGCTTTGATATGATAGATTGATATGACAAAGGTAATACCAATAAGTAGATAAGTTGCGAACCATATATTTCAAGGTAGTTTCCTTGCATGACAATGAATGTATGGGCTGCATATTGCTCTTTCTTTTTTTTTTTTTGCATTTTTTGAAGTTCCCTTTGAAATTGCAATCCGAATTTTAAACCACAAATGATAATTATCTGAGTGTTTGTGTTACACTGTTGCATTACATTATTAGCACTTACTTTGTTCTCAGCAGCTTATCAACACAAGAAATCCTAGCTTGGAGCCCTTCAAGACCAAACTATTCAAAGGCTTCCAATATGAACACCAACAATCTCTAGCTAGCAACTCCTTTCACTAAGCACCTTAGAATTACAAAGCCCCTCTTTTTGTGGTCAACGTTAAGCTGCTAAATCAATATTGACAAACAATCCATTACATTTATTGTTAGCCGTGATACAAAAAGTTATACAATAATGTAACATTTTGCGGCACTTTTTGAATGTTACAGATAATACTCTTAAAGTAACTAAAGATCGTTAGTAACAAAGGGTTTTACCTAACAATTGTTCAAATGTTACTAAATTTAATTAGTAACATTTTTCTTGATTTAGTAATAGTTTTCAAGTCCTGAAAGGCACGGGTAAAGTTGTTGTCATGTGACTGAAAGGTCACGGGTTTAAGAAATAGCCTCTTGTGTAAAAAAACAGGGTAAGGTTGTGTACAATACACCAAATGGTGGGACCCCTTCCCAGACCCTGCGTATGCGGGCTTTAGTGCACCGGGTTGCCCTTTTAGTAATAGTTTTCAAGTGTTACTAAATCTCAATTATGTTGTACTGATATTATGTGGTCAATGTGGAATAGTAAATTGTCCATACAAAGCATAATACAAATTGGTTGATTGATTATTCTTCAGGTTCATGTATAAAATGTACCTTAGGCATTGGATCATAATAAACAATTTTTGTGTTGTTGCAACTGGAAACCGGTTCGATTCTTCCTGTTTTTGCTTTAAACATTGTATACATTCATGCAATATCATTGAGCTATTACACTGTACGACTAAGTAACAGAGAAAAATTCCATCATGCATATTGCATATCTAAATACAACCAGAAAGAAAACTAATACTATTAGTTCCAATATTAGATTTTCTTATTACACTATAACTTGGTCTCAATGTTTTCTTGTCCAATTTTGGTTTATGTTTGGCTTTGCTGCTATTTAACTCCCATCTGGCTTGTTCTTTGACTCTACTAATACAATATGGAATCCAATATATCGTTATTGCAAACAAAATCTCTTTTGTAATAAATTTATTGCTGAAGAAGTTTTGTTCGCAACGAAGAGATATTGAATTCTGTTTCCTATTAGCCTGAGAGTCAGACTGACAGTAAGGACAAACAAAATTAAAGGAAGAGGTAGTAAAAATATTGCACCAAGGCCAGAAAACCGGCGAAAAAGTTTTCCAACATCAGATGTAAAAGGATGGTTATTGAACTGCACTTGAGAAATGGAAAAAAGGTTTTTTGTTCCATTTATGGCTTGGAGACAAATGATGCCAAACAAAACAGACTTAGCCATTTAATTAGGAGATGTAGAATGCATGGTGAAGAAGCTTGAGAAACTTAAAACTTTAAAGCTCTTAAGAGGTTGATTAATAGTATGGTGTGTGTGAGAGAGAGGGGGATTAAATAGGGTTATGTGCTTTTGTATTATCAAAGATATAATATTGCCACACACAGTGACGGAGTTAGAAATTTTATAGTGTACCTGTACGTGAAATGTCGTTCTGTGATTTTGTCACAAACTAGTGGAAGAAGTAGGTAGAAAATAGAAAGATAAATGATTTGGTACTAGCTTGGTGAAGTTTATTTTTGTTACTTGGATAGTGTATAATGATTAATCATCTATTGTATTATATCCAATATTTTACATTTGGTATGTAAAATTTGATTTGGCTAATTTGTAGTAACATCAGGACCGTTCCAAAGGTTAAGCAGTCCAAGTTAGAGTTCTAAGACATCAAAATTGGGTGATAAAAAGACCTTAAATGTTTTAATATAGTTATAATATAAGCATATATAATATGATAAAACATATTGAGTGGTATACGCAACATCTAGGCAATTTGCTACATATTCAGAATCATGAATTGCAGTTGAATTTTTATTGTCAAGGATGTCAAAACTTGTGTGCATTTGGTCAAATTTTCATTCCCTCCCATTATTAACGCTCTTATTGGTGCAGATAACTATTGCTTGTATAGTAGATTGATGAAATGGTAAAATTTTCATTTATTTTTAGCATTATACATTCTTTTAGAATCGGACAAACATTACAAGCTTTTTCTTTCCACGACTATACTTTTTCTTAACATTATATTTTCTTTTTTGTAATAGACACGTATAAATTTAGTGCTAGGAAAATGAAGATGAGAAAAACACAAGAAGAATGTTTAAATTGTGTTGGCTCTTTCAAAAAAAATTAAGTGTTAAGTGCCGGTCAGAGGAGGGAGAGGGAGGGAGGGAGGGAGGGGGAGAGAGAGAGAGAGGGGCAGACTCAAAGCAATTATACTGGTTCCTCCTACAATCCAGGAGTAGTCCAGTCCTCTTGCATTTCCAACGGATTTTCACTATAATCGCAACTGATTACAAATGCTCAAGGACACTGCCAAAAGACTTCCAAATGCTCAAGCACACAACCGAGAGACATTTGTTATTAAACTTGATATACAATCAAAAGTGTAAACAATACATTGCATAACAGACTCTAAGACTTAGAATTTCTACGATACAAACTTTAATAAGAAATTGGTAAGTGTTTTGTGCGCTTTTTGATTTGACAGAGTAATGGCACAGTTAAAATAGCAGAGTCTTGTTTTTTCTTAGAGTCTTCAACTTCTTATATACACAAGGATTTGAGAGACGTTGGAGAACGTTGACAGCGCATTAAGAGTCGTTGAGAAGAATCAAATCAAGGACGTTGGGTCTTTATCTGATATGGATAATGTTGTTTATTAGACATTTGAAATTATTTTGTTGAAACTGAAATTATCCGTTCATTCTCTTTGTCCTTGAAGTTCTTTGTTTGTTTCTAAACTTTGTTAGAAGAGGACATATTGTACTATTAGACTTTGATAAAGACAGCTACTGAAGAGGACAAATCTGACGTGGTGTCTGGGTCCCTCAAGATCTTTTGTACTTCAGAGTCTGGAGGTCTTCAGAGTTTGATGGTCTTTAGAGTCTGATGTAGATCTTCAGCTTTTGAGTAGCATCTTTTCTTCTGATTCAAGGCATTGACTTCTGGTTGACCTTTCATCATATCATTGACTTCTGGTTGACCTTTCATCATATCTTCTACCATAGTCTTTGAGCTTCTCTTATACATGTTCAGACCTTGTTAAATTTTAATTTATGGTCTTGCACACTTGAACATATATTAGCATATCGAATTGGTCTTTAATACTTTGTTATCATCAAAATCTTAGACAAATTGTACAAACCAATTTTGTTCCAACAGAGAATAGATATAATATTAGGATGATTTAATTGTCTAAAAAAGGTGATTTATTGTATGAATATTGATTCTAATGACAAAATAATTTATTATGAATTATCATATTGCAATTAAGAGTCTAGACGGTGTACACATATTAAATTTGTTCCAACTTCACATTAATCAAAATGATTTTTTTATATCAGGGGATCATATTTTTTATGCTTTGAAGATATGAAATATAGCCTATCACTGACTTAATTTTTAGGCTTGAGTACGACCTTTAGAAATCAAATATGGTATGTTAGCCTATTTTAAAAGTGTTAGAAAAAGAAAAGTAGCAATCTTAAAAGAAGGGGGTCGCATTTCGTTGAAGACAAGAAAGCTTTTATCTTCCTTTTTTGCGATGATGGTGGTGGTTGGAGGGAGTCGCAACGGGTTGTTGGTGGTGTGGTAGTGTGGGTCAGTCATAAGAAGAAGAAAAGAAGATCGTGTGTGTGATGTGAGTCTCAGAAGGAAAAAATAAATTCTTAAGTGGGTGGGGCATTGAGCCATATAAAAAGAAATGTGAGGCCTTAAAATTTTAGAGGATCAACTCTTTAAAGTTGTTTGTACCTCCTAGTGATCGGGCCTGGTCTACATCATAAAAATGAGATACCGGTCCAAAATTCAGAAAATAGATAAATATAAAACCTAAAATCTGATTATTAAAATAGAAAATCAGAAATTCATTTTATTAAAAATAGGGGATCAAAAGTGCACTTATGCCTAATATATGACTACAATTCCCATACTAGGGCACGCTCTTAAGCCAAAATGTGGTGAATGTTCTTGAATCACATGTCGCAATTTGGGACACATTAAAAATAACTCAAACCATCAAACTATTAAATACTATAAAGTTGTAGATTAAAAATATGTCAAAATATTAAAAATAATAAAGATGTCATTAATGATAAAGATGTTATTATGAGTCTCATGTACGAATTGTACAACAATAATATTGAGTGACTCATTGATCATTTATCCGGTGTTTTTTGTCATCATACTACTAAAGGATATAATAACTAGTAATCTACAACAATTAAAAAAATTATTTTATGATATGACATTAAGATAAACAAAAAACAAAGACAAATTATTTTTATTAAAGAAGCAGTCTTGAAAATATGTAATTTTCTGAAAAGTAGTTGTATGACTTCTAATAAATATTTAATCCCGTGTATAAGTGAGAAATATTTTGTACTCTCTCAATGTTATATTATTAATGATTATCAATCAGATATAATTGAATAAGTTTATATACAAAAAAATATATGTATCAATGAGAAATAGTCAAGTGTTTTTTCTTTTTTATTTTCTCCATGAAAAGATTGTTCATGTGTTTCGTTAAGTTTCGGCAATAAGTGTTTCTTCCATAATTTTTTTATATTATTGATAAGTGAAATGAATTTATTAATGTATTTTATTAGAGTTTATTGTTATTAATTCTCTTTTTTTTTTTTTGTAGTTAGACGAAATGGCAAAGCCATTTTAAACTCACACAGACAAGTGGAGGTACCGGGGTTCGAACCCCAGTCATGGCATCCGGCCTAACAATTTCAGCATTTTGCCAGTTGAGCTAGGACTTCTGGATATTAATTCTTTTTTAATACTAAATAATAATTATCATTTTTCATTGGATAACCTAAAATAGAAAAACGCATACGAATGAAGTTCTATTGCATCCTAGAAAAGTAAAACTCATAGGAAGGTTGTTTTATTGCATCAAATAGACCCAGTGTGAGATACAAACACAAGAAACATCATAAAAAAAAAATTTAATAAACGTAAATTAAATAAATGATATTTTTTGTAAATAAAAAAATGATTTGACATTTAATAATTTAGCAATTATTTTTTAGAGATTTTATCAAAAATCATTATCAATTTTGTGTTTATTTATTGCAATAACAATCAATTCTTTGAAAAAATAATTTAATTTATTTGTATACAACTATATTAAATAGATTTTTTTGTTACAAAATTACATTCATCTTTTGATACTTTTTTCTCCCCCTATAAAAATTATTTTTTATTAAAAGCTTCTCTAATATCTCTCATTTGAAGTTGTTTTAAATTTTTTTGTTGATCCTTGCTTTTTAAAAAACTATAACAAACATATAAAATACCCTTTAAATAGATTTTTTAAAAGTTATAACAAATATATTTAAAAATAAAAAGTTATAACAAACATCATATGGTCCGTTTGTTACGAATTAAAATAAAAATGATTTTGAAATTTAATATTTTATAGATTAGTTTTTTAAGAGATGTTATAAAAAAAATTCAGATCTATTTTGTGTTTGTTTATCATAGTTGAATAATTAATAAAACAGTTTGTTTAAATTCAAGGCTTAATTGCACTTTTTTCCCCTATCTTTTGCTAATTGTGCGATTTTGCACCCCCTCTTTTTTTTTGAGCGATTTTGCACCTTATCATTTGCTAATTGTGTTTTGTTCAAAATCATCATTAAAAGATGGGGAAGTGGGCAAAAGATGGAGTGCAAAATCGCTCAAAAAAGAAGAAGAGAGGATGTAAAATCGCACAATTAGCAAAAAGATAGGGGGCAAAAGTGCAATTGAACACAAAGATGGGGTGCAAAATCAGAAAGGGGGCAAAAGGATGGGGTGCAAAATCGCTAAAAAAAAAAAAGAGGGTGCAAAATCGCACAATTAGCAAAAGATAGGGGAAAAAAGTGCAATTAAACCTAAATTCAATTGTATAAAAGTTTTTTTTTATAAAATCACATCAATCTTTTAACGTTATTTTCTATTTTATCTAATAAAATTTTTTGTTACAAAATATATAAAAAGATAAATATATGATGAGGTGTGAAATGATTAGGAAGTTGTTTTTGATGATTAGAGTTGTGATGTTTTGTTCTTTTTTGTCCTATCTAATCTTAATAGATCAAAAGCACTTTAAAAACATAAATTTTTCAAGTACCGAACAAACAAGGTTGGTTGGTTTGTTCTTGACGTCACTATTGCCTCTTCTGAGAATTTGAGAAGGATTAACTTCCTCTTCCTCGTGTGTATCAACTCGTTGTGATGACTCACTCACAACTCACCAACTCGCTCTCTCTTCATCATCACAATTTCATTGCCAATTACCGCTCCTTCTCTTCTCAATCTCAAATTCTCCTTATTCCTTCTTCTTCATTCGCTAAACCCAAATTCAAACCAAAACCGTTCCTCCGGTTCACTCGCCGAATCTATGAACCGGTTCAACCCCGGTTCATTGTTGCCAATGTTCATCAACCTGAACCGGACCGTCTTCCTCCACTCAATGCCCAAAAGGTAATTGCTTTCTTAGGGGGTATTCATTTCATAAAAATTGATTTTTTTTATTTATTTGGGTGTGTATTATTAGTTTTGAGAATTGAATTTTCGGATTTTATTAATAGTTTAATGATAAAGTGATTTACGTTTAAATATTTTTATGTAAAAGTGAGTTGAACAATAAATTCCAGTGTAAAAATCAATTCTACTTTAGAGGAACAAAATATGCCAAAATCAATCTACTCAATTTAGTTGTGTAATTTTGATTTAACTATATGCAATGCACTTGCTATGTGAAATGGTTTACACCGACGACGTTTAATGTATTTCACTATGTTCCCAGTGTATAAAAAAAGATTGGAAATTTGCAGTGTAATCAAATAGCTGCTATAGTAGCGTAGCGCCATAGCGTAGAAGAATTTAACGTTACTTTATTGTTCTGCAAAACGCGCTTTAGTACAAAGTGTTGTCAAATGTTGGCTATAGCAGCATTAATAACAGTAGTGTAGCAGAATTTGACCAAACTGCTATTTTCTGCGATCCACAATCGGCAAAACAAGAAATTTGTGTAAAAAACCTGTACTACATTTGATTGTTAAGGTTTTAATTTTGTGTGTGAGAACAGTGTTATATTACATGTTTCTTTTGGTTTTCTTCCTTTGATGGTGAAGGAATGGTTAATTTTTTAAGTTAGTAAGGAAATGGTGAATTTTTTGAAGTTAGTCGAATTTTAATTTAGTGATGAAAATTTGAGGAAGCAATTTTTACCGAGAAAGTATAAAGAACCAATGAAAACTTATGTTAGGTGATGTACTAGCATTTTTTTACTGAGCATGCATGTGTAACAGAATATAGTCTCTGAAGTGGGTGCTACTAAGGAGTTAATGGAAGCCGTGATTTGACCTTGTAGGAGGATTCACTCTTGAAATCTCAACTGCAGGTTAGTCAGCTTAGAAACAGAGTTATTTTTGGACTTGGCATTGGGATTTCTGCTGGCGGTATAGTTTTGGCCGGAGGATGGGTTTTTGCGACAGCCATGGCTGCAGTTGTCTTTGCTGGTGCACGTGAATATTTTGAATTGGTTCGGAGTCGAGGAATTACAGAAGGAATGACACCTCCTCCGCGCTACGTGTCACGAGTCTGCTCTGTCATTTGTGCCTTGATGCCACTTTTTGTCATGTAAGATTAGTTAGCGTCCCTTAATGTTTCCATTGGTGGTTACATTTGACAATCTCTAGCATATGTTGCATTTAACAATGAAATTTTGCAATGTTTGCTTTGCATGTTGAATAATACAATTTATTTTCTGGATTTTTTTCCATATCATATATACTCTGGTGTTTGTGTATATGATAATTATTAATCGAAATAAACGAAAATATAGTAGATGGAAGGATAGATATACTTTCTTTGATTCTAGAGATAGTTCTTTTCATTACTTCTTTTCCTTGATCTACGAGTTTCTTTTTAGTGCTAACTGCTAAGGCATCAGTTAGAGATATACGAGCTTTACACGAACCATCAGTTTTCGAATAATCTACTCTAACTTTGAGGAGTCAGGACACCTGGGCATATTCTAGAAGAAAGTGGGGCCATGTGAGAGAGAATGAGTTACTGACGTGGAGCTAGATTATAGGAGGATGAGAATATAATGTGAGTAGAGAGTGGGGAAAGGTATTCAGAAATATTGTTAGTAAGTTGGCTATGAGATTATTCTCTTGAAAAGGAGCACATTGCTCTGGTTAAGAGTTCTTGAACTCTGGTTTATCATTTCAGTTGCGTTTCCACCACTGAAGCGCTCTTGAGCTCATCTCTTTTCATAAATAATATATTGTTTTATTGTCTTGAATTTACGGGTTCTATCATCAGGGAACTGTACATCATTAACTGGATAGCTTTAGCTATGAAGAAGATGGCATATCAGTATCATCACCCTTTATTCTTGTCATTTTCTCACTCTCCCTTTTACACTTATCTTCAAGTGTTTTGTTCCTTCTTCATGATCCGCCTTGACATAACATAAACCCATTTGCTTAAGTTAAATTTTAGGGCAATCTCTTGTTCTGGGGTAATGTATGGTTTCCCATTATTTACAAGTTTTCTTTGCTTTTATCTATATCGTGAGAAATCTTGTATAGAGATACTAGAGAACCTCTTAAACAAATTTTTACTTACATAACTTCAGGTATGTAAGACTGATGGATGTTGCTTGCTGATTTATTCGTATCTATTTCTGATTCATGCCAGGTATCATGGTCATATTGATGTTTCTGTGGCTTCTGCTGCTTTTGTTTTGGCCATGGCATTACTCGTGCAAAGAGGAAGTCCCCGTTTTGCACAGCTAAGCAGTGCCATCTTTGGGCTATTTTATTGTGGATATCTTCCATGTTTTTGGGTTAAGCTTCGATGTGGTTTAGCAGCTCCAGCCTTGAACACAAGTAAGTAATTTACCTCTCTAGTTTTCTACTCTTTCAATTTTAGTTCTGCCCATTGTGAAGCTGGGAGGTTCAGATGTATTTATCTATCATCAATACAAAGAATACTGATGTCGCCGGTTCTACATTTCATTGCTAGCTTATATCTTTGTAGTAATAGTAATTTCAGATACTGACCTAAGCTTCAGTATTTTTTTTCAGAAAATTGTTATTAATCAATATGCTATCTGTAAATAATTTTTTTACCAAACACTGTTCTCATTGTTATTTTTCTCCTGCTTGATTTTTTTAGTAGGATTCAATTTTTCCCAATAATATTATGCTACTGTATTTGCTAACTTCGTCTATGTCTAACAATTGAATTACAAAGTGTATGTCCTTAATAAATTCTTATTTTGTAGGAATAGGAGCAACATGGCCTTTTCTTCTTGGTGGTCAAGCTCATTGGACAGTAGGTCTTGTGGCAACTTTGATTTCCATTAGTAGCATTATTGCAGCTGATACATTTGCGTTTATTGGTGGCAAGGTATACAGCCTAATTAGTTTGCAAATAACTATTTCTATTTTTCCTTTACAAAAGAATTGTGCTGTGTTGTGGTTTGCAAATAACTATAGCTAGTTTTCATTGATTTCACATTCAGATTGTTTGTTTCTTATTTCTCTTAAAAATTACATGCTTAATTAATCTAGTATTCAATTATGAAATTTCTTTTTGTATCGTCATGCAGGCATTTGGCAGAACGCCACTTACTAGTATAAGTCCAAAGAAGACATGGGAGGGTACTATTATAGGATTTTGTGGGTGTATAGCTACTTCTGTTGTCCTGTCAAAAGTTTTCAGCTGGCCTGTATCACCATTAAGGTACACTACATTTCGTTGAAGTTAATGTCAGTGTGTTATGAATAATGATTTATGCCTTCTGTAAATGTTTGCTCGATAGATTGTCAGTAGTAATTTGCGTATTCTTTATTTAATATTTATTATGTTATTTTGGTGATTTGCATAGTCGCCTTCTTATTGTTGTTAGCATATTGTCAATCTTGTTGTAATTGTTGAGCACCTTGCTTTCTCGAGAATTAGGTTTCTTCCTATGGTCACCTAGTTCTTGAATTTAATTGGTCACGTGCTGTATACACTGCATGTAGATTTGTTCGTTAGTAACATATAGTTTTTGCTCAAGGTTGCTTACTTGTCTTACATTAATCATTGATTAGACTTCACTCTAGTTTAAGATGAACATTCATGCATTTTCCATGTAACTTTATATATCTGGTGCTCATTTATCGACACTTGTAGTAATCTGTGGTTCTGTTTTATGGGTTTTGTCAGTGCAATAGCTCTTGGCGTTCTGACTTTCTTTGGGTCCGTTTTTGGTGATCTCACTGAATCAATGATTAAACGCGATGCTGGGGTGAAAGACTCTGGCTCCCTAATACCTGGTCATGGTAAATATTTCTGTTAGAGATGCATTGTTTATTTTTCTTGATGCAAGAAGAAAGTTTAAGAGATAGTAAGCAAAATTGAAGGGTAAACATGTTTTATTGACTTCATCTAATGCAGGTGGAGTACTAGACAGAGCGGATAGTTATGTTTTCACGGGTGCACTTGCATACTCCTTTATCAAAACCTTTCTACCGCTTTACGGAGTATGACATTGAACAGTGGTCAGTGTTTCTTCAATTTAGTTTAGATGTCATCCATTTGCAGTTTCAAACTCAATAATATCAGTAAAATGTAAATATCATAACAGTTAGGCAGTATATCAATGGACTGATAAAATTGGTGTTATTATTGGCAGCAAATTGAGTGTAAATATTTATCGAAACTCGCGGATATTTAACCTTGGATCAGAGGACGAGAATCGCATACGCAAAATTTGGAAAATCTTGTTGAGTGGAACAAATAGATTTTTGTGATGATCATCACTTCATCAGAAAAGGAGCAGCAGGAATTTCCTTCATCATTCCAAAGACAAGTGGACCAGAGTTCAAGTCAGTTTCCAATAAATGATATACAAGGGTATCATTTATTGTGTTGTGACGTGTAAATAGCCATAATTGGCTTTGAAAGAGATAGAACGGTTGCAGTTGATGTAACTATTTTGATGTATGAGCTAGGCAGTAATTAATAAGAACCATTTGGTGCTAGTAATTATTTTTTTAGGGTTTTTGATATTGATACAAATAGTCACAGTTGTATTTTGGTGACAAAATTACCATTCACATTATTACTATTGTATTACATTTTGAGTTCTATCTTGGTCTCTGTACAATTTTCACATAGATTGTATTAAGCAAAATGATAATTTTTTTTTTTTTTTTTTAAAAGTATTGAT
>Ga0228711_1008971_pt1 | contig 13772 bp, 7 predicted proteins | sample MedpolnodulmetaG_2_FD_177996 | JGI IMG/M metagenome (GOLD analysis project Ga0228711, IMG submission 177996) | Root nodule microbial communities from Medicago polymorpha collected in Santa Monica, California, United States - brown nodules | ecosystem: Host-associated > Plants > Roots > Nodule...
GAATGGGAAGGAAAAAAAACATATACGGGCCAGGGCTGGCCCATTAGTCCGGTATATTTATGTTGTTCTATATGTTCGGTACTTAAAAGAATGGAAAAGGAAAAAAAAAATACGGGCCAGGGCTGGCCCGTTAGCCCGGAAGCCCGTATAGGGCCGGGCTCGGGCCCTATTTTTCGAGCCCATATTTAAACCGGGCTTTTCAGCCCGGCCTTTAAAAGCCCGTCGGCCGTTCGGGCCGGGCCTAAACGGGTCGGACCGCCCGTTTTGACAGCTCTAGTTGTAACACCATAATCATGTCTTCGTTGATTAATTTTGTGGAACCCGAAATCTCACAAAACATTATATGGATGGAATCTGCTCTTGATATTTCGAACGAACTCAAAGAGAGATTCTATCAAGGTGACATTTTTCGCATCTCTGATCTTCAAGAAGAGATTTACACATTGAAACAAGGTGAAAACTCTATCTCTTCTTACTATACTAAGATGAAGAAATTATGGCAAGAATTAGACAATTTCAGACCCAGTCCTATTAGCACTTGTGTTGAAAATTGCAAGGCTATAGCTAAGATGCGTGAATATAAGGATTCTGATCAAGTTATATGTTTTCTTAAGGGTTTGAATGAGCAATTTTCAGCTGTTAGGTCCCAGATTATGTTGATGGACCCTTTCCTTAGTATTGGTAAAGTTTACTCCTTGCTTGTTCAGCAAGAAAGACAGATTTTTGTTCATTTGGATGAATCCAAGCTTTTATCCACTTCCAACAACTCTTTTTCTGGAAATTCTTCATATGGTAGAGGCAATATGAATGTTTCCTGTGGCAGGGGTGATATGGGAGGCAGAACTTCAGGTGGTAGAGTCAAATGGATAAGAGTTTGTTCCTTTTGTGGAAGATCCAATCATATTATTGATACATGCTTCAAGAAACATGGCTTTCCCCCACACTACTAGCAAGAAAACTCCATCAATAATTGCACTAATGTTAGTGCAAATGAAGATGAACAAAGCCTTACCAATTTTGAAGATGATCAGAACCACTCATCAACTGAGAAATTGTCCTTTACCTCTTAGCAACACAAAGCTTTGTTAGCACTTTTACAAAATTCAAGTACATTGCATACTCATAGTTTGAACCATATTACTACCAACCATGCATCAGGCATATGTATAATATGCACTTTCCCTACTCTAAAAAAACAAAAGAAAAATAAAATAAGGAAAAGACTAAGACCATACAACAAACTCTAAGGCTTTATTTACAAGTTTTGAGGGGAAGGAAATGAAAGGCAAAGGAGGGGAAGGGAAGGGAGAAAGGAAGGAAAACCTTCCCCTTGATTGGGAGTAAAAGAAACCAACAAGGAAAGAAGATGGAGGGTTATGTTATAATTTTACTATTTTACCCTTTTTTTTCCTCTTAAAATCAATACATCATTTATTTATAACTATAATCATATAAGTTCCATATTCATTTTGTTGATTTCCATATTAATTTTTGTTGAGGCAAACTAAATGTTGTTAATTTGCTTCTTTGAGATTGTGCATGTCGATTGCATCGCACGGGTTAGAGTCTAGTATATCTAAATGTTAAACAGTGTTGCAAGCAATCTTAATTAACCCTAATCCCGCCCTTTTTGATTAGGTTAAAAAAGTTTTATGAAAAAAATTCTTTGGTGGGAGTTGAACTAGGTTACAGATGGACATCCTTCATAGTTTTTGCCATGAAGCCACATAAGTTTTTGTTAAATTAGTTTCGCTTTCAAATTCTAAAAGTGCTTCTCATTTCTTATCCCACCTTTTCAACTTCCCATAAACTGTTATTTTCTCTCCCTTCTATCACACACATCATTTTTTGTTCTCAAATAGTTATTCTAGTGTGTTAATTGTTGTTAGAACTCTGGTTGCACCCCCCATTTCTTATCCCACCTCTTCCACTTCTCACAAACTGTCGTTTTCTTTCCCTTCAGTTACGCGTTATTTTATTGTATTAATTGTTGTTAGAAATTTGGTTGTATGGGTTGAATGACTTATATTGAAATAAAGAATTTGAAGTGATCTGAAGATTCGTCATGATTTTTAGATTCTTTTCCTACTCTCTAAATTCTGTGAATTGATCTTTTTTTTCTCTTTTTCTTTTATTGTTTCTTACTATGCATGTAAAATTGTTTCTAATTAAATTAATAATGAAAAAAAACCATTACCCATGTATCCCTCTACAGGGATTCGAACATGAGACATAATGGCTTCCTATCAACATTTTGACCGCTAAGCCACTAGCAATTTTCTTGATTAATTTTGTTTCCATTAATTGATATCCAATATCCCATGCCCTTTTTAACAAACCATTAAATCCCTTTTTCGTTTTTCACTATCACATTATCCAAAATCCACTAACCACCTATTAATTTCTATTAGCACAACCCACACATGATTCTTTCAATTATTGCAGAAAATTGGTGCTATAGATTAGACTTTTTGGAGACCTAATGTAAAGTTTATTTTTTTTTATTTTTATTTTTTTACAAATGGAGACATAATGTAAAGTTAATAACTTCCAATGTGGATCATATGGGTGTTATCATTATCATTTTGTAAATGAATATGAACAGGTAATAAGTGAACCTTAATGCATGACTAAATTTTTTGACAAATTGTCTACATTATTTTAAGATAGCCGCTTATATCATTTCTATAAGCAATATATATATGTCTCATTTCAAGTTAGGGAATATATATGTCTGATTTCATATTCTTTATTTTTTTTTTATGGAATACATACATCATATAGTTAGTTAATGAATCGATTTAGTTTTTTAAAATACTATTGTATTTCATTAAATGTTTCTAATAATATAATCAATTTGATACCTATACATGAAACTCTAATAAATCCGTGCATCGCACGGGTTAGAGTCTAGTTTATAATTATAATCCTACAGGTTCCTCCTATAAATTTTCCCTCCAAAACTTCTCTTTTGCCTCCGACTAATATCTTTCTTTCTATTAATTAAATTAAATTAAATAAAGACTCTCTTTCATACCCACGTACTAATCCAAAAATTATGGTGGTAATGCATTTTTTTGGTTACATCACGGTGGTAATGCATGAAACATAGGAATTTCCTAATCCATTATCTTTTGCTAATTTGTTTTTTTTTTGTTTCTTCTACTTTTTCTCCTTCAACTCGACAGAGAAAACCTAAGGCAATTTATTCACTTAACAATAACCTTTTGTCATCATGTCTTTTTCTTGATGCAAATTTAAAACTTCTACATGATAATGAATAGTATTGTAAGCATAATTCATTTGTTTAGTTGTTTGACTTATTATAAAACTTCTATATGGTAATGTATAGTATTGTAAGCATAATTCATTTGTTTAGTTGTTTGACTTATTATAAAACTTCTATATGGTAATGTATGGTATTGTAAGCTTAATTCATTTGTTTAGTTGTTTGGCTTATTATAGTTGAATGATTTTGATGCAGGAAAAAATCATACACACATAATTGACACATGCAACTACATATTTCATGGGTCAACAACGTAAACTTCTATGCATGAGAAGAAATAAACGGTTGTTAGTGGAGAAAAAGGTTTCACGCACACTCTCTTCTTTGTCTTCTTCTATTTTACATATTCAAACATCATATTTATTACCTTAGTTTTGTTCTAGAATTTCAGAAAATTGGCTTAGAAGTAGGCACATGAAAGGGTTGGTGGCAGCAATTCTTTTTGGAGCACAAGTTGGTGTTGGTGATGCAAGTCTAATTATGGATTTATTTGACATGCATTTTTAGTTGCATTTTTTTTTCTTCCCATTTTATACTCTAAGAGATTTATGATGTTGGAACATTAAAGTTTATAAATTTGATTATAGATATATGCAAACAAAATGAAAGGTAGATGAAGATGTAAGTTGAGTGGTTTCTCTTTTTTCTTTTTTTGGGTACATGTTTCTCTATTTCTCATGTTATTATTTGCTCTAACACAATTGTCATTCTCTTTTATTTGAAAGTAGTTTGAGTACAATTTTATTTTCCCATAAATGCCATTGGGGTTTGAAAAATTATGATATGATTCAGAATTATAAGTTAATTTATTATATGTTCGTTCTTTATTTCAACTAACTATGATCTTTCACTTGCTTCTACTTTTTTTTACTAAGGCGTGTCATTTGCTTCGAGTTCTCACTAAAGAGCATTTTGGTTCCAATTATGTGAACATTAAAGAAATTTTATGTATTTTAATCTTCTTGATCTATGTCTCTTCTAGGTCACTTATTTTTCAAGAACAACAAACTGAAGTGTCACCAACATCTGTTTGCATTCAAATTGCTTACAAACAATAATAAATTAAAAACATTCATTTAAATGTATGTATTTTTTGGTTGCATTCATTTCAATATATAATGAACAATTTTTTAATCTATAATAATTAGTGATATCAATTCAACAAAACTTCCCCGCGCATCGCGCGGGTAGACGTCTAGTTGTGTTATACTTTGTAATTTATCTTGAAATTTATTCAAAACAAATTATTACGATCTATTTTTAAAAAACAACTTATTTATAATAAAAAAAAAAGAAGCTTATTATGATCTCTTTTTTAAAAAACAACTTATTCAAAATAGCTTATCTCATGAAAAATAAATTATTACGATCTATTTTTAAAAAACATCTTATTCAAAACAACTTATTTTTAAATAAAAACTTATTACGATCTCTTTTTAAAAAACAACTTATTTATACAAAACAACTTATTACGGTCTCTTTTTTAAAAATAACTTATTCAAAACAACTTATCTCATGAAAAATAAATTATTACGATCTCTTTTTAAAAAACAACTTATTCAAAACAACTTATTTATATAAAAAAAAAAACTTATTACGATCTCTTTTTAAAAAACAACTTAATATTGCAAACCAATTTATTAAGATCTCTTTTTAAAAAAACAGTCTATTCAAAACAATTTTTTTTTTATACAAAACAACTTACTAAGATCTCTTTTCAAAAAAAAGCTTATTCAAAGAAGCTTATTTATACAAAACAACTTAATACGACCTCTTTTCAAAAAACAACTTATTCAAAACAACTTATTACGATCTCTTTTTCAAAAACAGCTTATTCAAAACAACTTATTTATGGAAAACAACTTATTTATCCAAAACAGTTTATTACGATCTCTGTTTCAAAAACAACTTATTTATACAAAACAGCTTATTACGATCTCTTTTTCAAAAACAACTTACTCAAAATTGTCACGTGCTTAAGGGGACGTTTGTTTGATGGATACTAAACATATTCTTGAGAATTAAAGGCCGTAAAAAATATTTCCTTTGTTTGTTATAAGGGAATACTAAATTGTAAAGAGGACAAATGTCATATCATAAGATACTTTATCTATAATAGGTCGTGTTTGACCCAGTTTTTTTCAACTTCTTTCACCTTAAATGCATAAGGGGGCAAACAAAAATAAGCAACTTAATTCTGTAGAAGGAAATAGAACCAAAAGGAGAGTCAAAAAATGTTTAAAAAATCAGCTTTAATTCCTGTTTACACGGAGCTTACAACTTGTGAGCACTATTTGATTCATGCTACGGATAAATCCAGTTATTTTTTTTTAATATTTTTCATTTCAAACTCCATCTATATCGCACTCGTATAATTCCAACTACAGGTGAGGACGTGAGGTTACCAATAATTCCTTGCTAATCTTTCAAACTAAAAAAATAATAGTTCATTGCTAATTGACATAATGAATACTACCATAAAAAAAACATAACGAATACAACTCATATAATTCATGCTTTTTTTTTTTAACCTTTTCATTATTTCTCTTTCAAATCACCTCAATAGCACAAGCTGTGTCAAAGAAGACGACAAAAATTTACAAATAAACCCTGCTCAAAGAGAAAACATAAGGCAAGATTAACCAATGCCCAAACAAGCAAACAAGCATGACCATTGTCTCTCGTGGCCAAAAGCAAAAGTGACATTAGTTGTCTTTAATCACCATAAGGAATGAAATTTTAAGCTATCTAACAACTTTTCTAGAGATTTTTCTTTTTGGTTGAAAATCCTATTATTTATTTCACTCCACATAACTCAATCACAAGCAAGTCAAATAAGTTACATAAACGAGCGTCTCACAAATAAGCCACCAGGTGAAAAAGTGAATTGCACAAAATGGTCAACAATGGAATTCGGCTCCGCAGTAGAGACCCTCAATCCAAACTCGGATTAGAAACCAAAGCGCCCTGAAACCATTACAAGAAAGGAACAAATGACTAACTTATTTGACATCGCCACAACCATTAGCGCATAATTGCATGTCTTGGGAAATAATTATGCGCGCCGCCAGATTGTCCTTGGTCGGTAACCTGTCACGAAGAAGTCTCCAAGCAAAAATCGATACCTTTGTAGGAACATGTTTGTGTCAAATCAAGTATGATGCTACCCCTACAATAGGATTCTCATTGGAAGTAAGAAACTGACAAGCACCACGTACAAAGTAACCACCCACGGGATCCAACTGCCACAACCACTGATCTAAACCGTGTTCTTGCAAAATCACATTAGAAAGCAATCTCCTACACTCCGCTACCATCTCCTCCTCCCAGTCCCACAACCGCCTCCGCCACTTTCATGCCTCACCACCCTCCTCCCACCCGTACACAAACATATCATACATTGTACATGACTTATTAACTGATAAATTATATAACCGCCTAAACCTCACCGACAGAGGAACCCCTCCCACCCAAGGTTCAGTCCAAAAAAAAGTGTTCATACCATTCCCTACCTTTTTCGCAATACACTCAAGGAACCACCCTCCACCAAGACCACCAACACCCTCACAAATTTTTACCACCTCCTTCAACCAATAGGAATCACGCCCTCAAACAAATAGTTTTCCAATTTATCCAAGATATTTTCCTAAATCCTCACTCCCTCCTCGTAAAAAGTTATTCAAAAGAGATTCAATAGAATAGATAATACCTGACAGAGCTTTGAAGAAGGAAAGGGCATAAACATGTAAAGAAGATAGGACAGACTTTAGGAGAACCAACCGACCACCAAAAGGCAAAAATCTACTCTTCCAACTCGACATTCTAGTTTTAATACAAGAAATCAACAACTCCCAAAACGATAACCTCCTCGCATCCCACACCAATGGGAAGGCCCAAATACATGAAAGGCACCTGATCCACTCTACAACGCAACACCGATGCTGCCTCCGTCAACCATGAATCGTTAATATTAACACTAGTCAGCATACTTTTTTGAAAATTCACCTTCAAACCCGACAATCCCTCAAATAACAACAACACAACCCACAGTGCTCTCACAATAGCCCAACTCTTCGCCCCAACCAACAAAGTGTCATCAACAATCTGGAGATGCGAATTAGCACTAGACTCTTGCATACCAATATTATAACCAGTAAAGAGATTATATTCAATCACATCCTTCATCAACACATTCAAGCCTTCCGCCGCCAAAAAAAAAAGGAGAGAGAGAGTCGTCTTGTCTCAAACCCCTCTCCAAACGACTTATATATTGCCTTAATTATAAAGTAGCTTTAAATCTAAAAAAAAAGGCCGAGTCAAACGGTATGTATAGAAAATAGCTCATTTTGGGCTAACTTTTTTTTTTTTTTTTAAAAAAAGTGTTTTTTTTTTTTTTTTTTATTTCAATTATACCCTTAAACAAATTTTCTTATAATAACTAGCAACAGACCCACGGGCTGAGCGTCAAAGTGCCAGTTATGTGTTGAAGCACATTTGCAATGTTATATGCATTTAGAAATGAGAAACAATTAACGATAAAGTTAACGTTAACGATAAAAAGATTGAGATAATTTTTATTAAATATTATATGGTAGAATAAAAATATGTCAAAATATTAAAGATAGTATAGATCTCGTGTTTGTTATTTAGAAATATTAGTATTTTTATATACATTTATAAATAATAAATATGTATCATGTGCATATTTTTTTTATATTAATTGTAGTTATAAATAATAAATATTATAATTACTCTTATTGTTATTTAGAAGATACATAAAAAAATCAATTTAACTATTATGGACATTGGATAAGTGGCCACTAAATATTATTATAAGTGAACCCATTTGGGGTTGGTCTAGTGGTTGGGTTGGGATCTTGGAGATTGCTCCTCTCAAGGTTTTATGTTTGATTCCCCTTGTTTAGATACAACTATATAAAAGGAATATTTTGTTTCAAAATAATCTCAATTTTTTATGGTTATTTTGTCTCTATTTTAAATATGATCTTTTGTTACAAAAGGCACAAAAAGGTTAAAATATGTTGATGTGTCAAATAATTAAGATGGGACAATATATAGAAAGTAGATAGAGAGTAGATGCTATATTTGTTGACGTTATTAAAAAAAATAAGAATTTTTATTATATTTGTTATATTATTGTTGTCATTGAAAAAGATAAATATGATTTATTGAGTCTGTTACATTTGAAAGTCACGAATTGCAGTATGTCTACCTATGTTTGCAGAGTTTAACATTAAGTAAAAATAAGCTTAGCTTACTGTAAGATTATAAGAATATAAATAGAGTTTAACATTAGATAAATAGATACTCCGTTCCCTTAATTCAAAGAAGTCGGCGAGGTAAATTCTACCAATAAATCTGCAAATATCTGAGCCTTCAACGTTCTTCTTGATTCGAACGTTATATCAAACTCAGATAGTTCTATGGACCATTTGATCATCCTTCCGGCCAAGTCAGGGCAACTGTTTATAGATTTTTTTCTTAAATTCTAATTTTCTTTAAAAGTTATAACAAACGCATGTAATACTCTTAAAAGTGATTATTTAAAAAAAATGATGTTTTTGTTAAAAAAAAAAGGCTATAACAAACGTGCTCTAAGTACCAAAAGATTGTGGTGATTTTGTACCGAAAATCACTTTTATATAAATGTATCCAAAGAAACTAAGGAGTTGTTTGTTATGGCTTTTTTAAGAAAAAAAAACTTTTTTTTATAGAAAATAATCACTATTAAGAATATTACAACCATTTTTTTAGCTTTTATAAAAAATTAGAATGTAAGTAAATCTAAAAAAAATTCAAATGAGAAGCTCCTTAAAATGTCGCAAGTCAAAAATAGATGATCAATATCCTCTAGAGAACCGTAGCCACCAGAGCAAAAGCGAGAATTCGTGCGAAGTACCCTTCTCCTGATTAAGCTGTCAATGATGCATACAATAAACACCAAACACATTAATGCCATCTTTATTATTTTTTAATATTTTGATATGTTTTTAGTCTACCAATTTGTAAATATAGTCAATTTAAAAACAATGCATTAAATACATATTTATTATTTGTATATTTATATAAAAATACAAACTTTCTTCAATGATACATAAAAAAGCACGAGACAGATCTTCACAAAAAAAAAAACACGAGATTGATCATTGTCATATTTGTCATTTTGTAATATTTTGACATATTTTTAGTCTATCACTTTATAATATTTAATAACATCTATTCTAATGTTTTTTTTAAGAACTATTATAATGTTTGTAATCATTTAAATTGATTTTTATTTTTTTTATATATTTTCTAAAATTAATTTTTTTTAGGCAAAAGGAAGATTATATTAAATAAAACGTAAAAAGATATAGATACGGGGGACATTAGACCTGACCAAGGTACAACTCAAACAGGAATACATCGTGATAAAATAGACCAAGTGACCCAGCCCTAAACTATCCTAACAAAAATTCACTAATCACGGGCGCAACCGAGTGAACCCGAGTATGAGTGCAAAACCAGGTTACAAAAATTATGAAGAGTGAACATATGCGAAGAACAGTTAAGGTTTCGAACTGACGAATGGATCAACCGCCAAGACGATATCAAAATTCAAGTGCCAACTGCTCTCTGAACAAAGCAACAAGCATAAAAGCTCTTCCAAGCATAAAGTACTAGAGTGTAGGCTAATATGACGACTTGAAACCTAACAGATCTCAACAGGCCCGAAACATCAGATAGTTTAAGTAATTACAATTTAATAAAAAAATATATACACATGATATATTTATTATTTGTAAAATGTATCTAAAACTTACAAATATTTTTAAATTATATATCAAAAAACATTGGTCTCGTTAACGTCATCTTTATCATTAATAAGATCTTTACTATTTTTAATATTTTGACATATTTCAGTTTATACTATTTAATAACAACTATTTTAATGTTTTTATCATTACCATCAGTTTAATCATTATTTTTTTTCTTCTTATGTCTCAACGCATATAACATTGCAAAAGCGCTTTGCCGCACAGGTTTGTGCTTAGCACGGGTATGTTGCTAGTTTGATACAAAAACTTATAAGCAATTTGAAATGTGTGCCGAATATTGCATCATGTTTAATTAATCAGGCAATAAATTTGTTTGTACAAAGGTTGAAGTTGAATGTATTGCTTGATTTAATAAAAAAGAGAAATTAGGAAATTCGATTTTTTTACATTAAAATGAAACCAATTAGGACTCACGCGATCCATCCTCTACACTACCAAAAGTCTCAAATACGGAACTCAAAAGTGAATATTTAGACCTATTCCTTAACTAAAAAATCATTAATCGGAACAATGGCATTTAGTTCTTTAAGTGATCAATTATCAAGCTAAGTTTATTTCTCTTTTTTGGTCAAGTAGCCTAATGACTAAAGCTCACATATATTAAATGTGGAGAAGTGGGGTGTCAGGGGTTCGAACCCCTGCCACTGCATAAATTATGCAATGTCCCTACCAACTGAGTTAAGCTCACGGGAACATTAAGCAAAATTTTAAGTAACACTAATAGTGAACACGTGATAATTATATATTTCTACTGACAACATTTATCATAATCAAAGCTTAGTTCCAGTTATTACTACCTATTTTTCAATGGCGAAGCAAATTAATTTAAAATCGATTAGGTAGTGATAAAATAAAGAAAAGCATCAATAAAAACATAAGACAACAATAGCATCAATATTATGATAATTCAATCACATGAACATTCAAAGAAATTATTTATTGGTGGTTCGATCTAACATCTCCCTGTGTGTGTGCACGAGCGCTTATTTAAGGATGTCTTAACATAAGGGATTTAGCTCCTCAAATTATTGTTGAATCTTCAAACATTTGGTTCGTAAGTTGAATCTTCAACTTTCTCTCAAAATGCTTCTCAAAACTTCTTCGTTGTTTAATAAAATCCTCGAGGCAAGCTAAATGGCCATAATAGAAGAACTGTATAAAAGATGACATAAAAATCCATAAATACTATCAAAAAATCAAGTCATATAAAAGCAATGTGAATAAAAATATTACATCATTAGCGTTTAGATATTCAAAGAGCCTGAACTCGTATATATCTGAAACCTAAGCAATACACAAAACAAGAGAAATACGTGATATAAGTTTCCATTAATGCCAAGGTGGAGAAGTTAATTTGTCATTTAAAACACTACTTACTTGCACTCTCGAATCTCTTGAGACCGACTCAGAAACATCAATAGAATCTTTTGAGACCGACTCAGAAACATTCATAGAAGTAATTGTATATCTTGCAAACCCGTCAGTAAAAGTATACCCTGATCAAATAATACACACAAAATAAGATTGTAACATTAACATTTGTTTCACCTGGCATATTTTGTTGGTGAGCTATGCTCATAATTTAAGGACATCTACTTGTTACCTATTGTATGTTTAATGGGATCTAGAATTAGAGTTTGGAAACCTGATAAAGGTTGTTGCAAGTTACAAGGCAATGTGAATATTTATTACTGAAGTGACAAGCGGAAAGGCTTCAAAGTATTTAGCATTTTTTTCCAGCCATTTTGTCTCCTTTCTTCTTTTAGGTTTTATTGAATGGAGTTTTCCGTATTTTCTAGTCCTTAAATGTAATTACTCGCAAATAAAAAATGTAAAGTCCACATTAACAAACAACTTAAACCACAACCAACAGATCCATTAAAACTCAATCTTCCAAATGAAGAGCAATGTAGAATGCAGGAAATGCGAAATATGCTCGAGAGAAAAGAAAAGTAGAACCTGATGCACACTTGACACGCATCATAGACGCAACGTTAATATAAAGTAACTATTTCTCCAGCATGAGCCTCTAGAATCACCTGCCGAGAAGCAACCCAATTAGAATTTAAAAGGAGGTATGGTAGAACAACTATACAAATGTTCCTCAAAGACATTAGATTTAATGGGAAGATTCACAGATCATGGTAAAAATATTTAAAATAACCTCCAACTCATCATTACGCCTCTGATACAAACTAGGAACCTGCATTCGAAGAGATAAGAGGCTTCAGCCACAAAATCGCTAGTCTCAATGCAAAAAATGAAAGCAGAGACATCAAAATAGTCTTATGAGTGCATACCACTGCATATTGTTTTCAATCCTTTCTCATTCCTCATTAAACATAAAAGCTAAATCTAGAACTAGTCTTGATTGTAGTAATATTTATAGAAAAAAAGAACAAAATGAGGTGACAAGACCAAAATATGCAAGAGAATAACATTAGAAGCATGGTTAGACAGATACTTTTATGTAGGACAAGTTTCTTTAAAAAATAGTCAAACTGCGAGTAAAAGAAAGTAGTAACTAAGAATTTGAATTTGTGCACTTTGTTAGAGAATAGAAGTGTTCAATCCATGGATTGAAAGATCCCAAAATTTGTATGTCTTTGTTATTTATTCTTCCCAAGACAGAATTTAATTACAACGATAACTGTAGATCATCATAGATGCAATCTTGGATTCGGTCATACATTTATAAAAAATGAACAGATTGAGAAACATAAAGCCAAGATAATGTACATATCAAAAAAGAAAAGCATATCCACAGTGCAAAACATCATGTGCACAAAACCAATGCAATAAAACTAGAATAGTGAGGAGCCTTAAACTCACCTCAAACGTCTTGCCCGTGTTAACGTTTGTAATAAAATCTCCTTTCCGAATGACACCCTCATAGATCCTTCACTCAATAAAAAAATTAACATGTACACATACACATATCTTTCTATATATTATGAGTCAGGATCTGTTAGGTTTCAAACTTAACATACTTGCACCTTCACTAACTATTTGTAGAAGGCAAATTAAATTAATCCAACCGCTGGATTGAAAATTCTCATTAAGTGGATTGAACCTATAAAAATTCATAGAATATATGACATTCCATCACATCATCTTATTTTAGCATATAATATAAAACGTAGTAAATATGTTACTAAAACATATGCCAGTATCTAAATTGTTTGAGGTTTTGTATGCATCATCATCAACATAATATAAGATGATTCAACGATTAGATTAATTTAATTTGCTCAGTGTCAGCGGATCCCGACTCATTATATTCATATACACAAAATAGACAAATTGAAATAGGATTTAACCACAGTTTAAGGTTACTGTACCTTAGATAGGTTATTTGACCATACTTCCTCTTCAATGTGAAAGCCAATGCCACAAGTGTATGCTGTTAAAATAGCCCAATAATATTCTTTTTAAGATTTTAAAAAATAGCATAACAACCATGTTAATCAAAGATTATATGGAACAAATAGCCAAATAAAATTCTTTTTTAGCATACCAACCATGTTTATCACGATTTTGTGGAACAATGCAGTCTTTGCTATTCCGTGGAGCATAGGATTAGAGAGTGAAGAAGTTTGATTATAGAACTGTGCAGTTTTTTATACTAAGAACCTTGAGTTTGC
>Ga0228711_1008972_pt1 | contig 13771 bp, 9 predicted proteins | sample MedpolnodulmetaG_2_FD_177996 | JGI IMG/M metagenome (GOLD analysis project Ga0228711, IMG submission 177996) | Root nodule microbial communities from Medicago polymorpha collected in Santa Monica, California, United States - brown nodules | ecosystem: Host-associated > Plants > Roots > Nodule...
CTGAACGACTCTGTTTGTTTTGATTTCCCGTCTTTGTGCGGTGTGTTTTTGATTTCCCGTCTTAGTGCGGTGTTTATTTGATTCAGGTTGAAAGATTAGCTTTGAGCAAGTGCAGATCCGGAGACATGAGTATTCCGGAGACTTGAATATAGTCATATTAGTCATATTTGTAGGCATAGATACTTTGCCGTTTTATGCTATTAACATGGATGCTGTGAGTTTGTTCACAGATTCATCCTTTTTGTTTTTAGCGAATCTGGATTTGTATTGTATCGATGTACTCTATCAATTTGAATGAGTGAATATCGTATACTTTTGTCAAAAAAAAAAAAAAAAGCATCATATTCATCATATGGTCTACCATATTAGCCGAGGATGATATTGATCAAACTCAACTTAGATGTTATTCAAATAGATTATTTTTATTCTTATAATGTATGTCATGTAATTAACATGATGATTGAGTTATACTTATTTATGAATTTTATTTGATATCATATATTTGCATTTATGTTTTAATTATTTTACACTCATTGTGAGACAACTTTTATTTTAGGGATTAGATTGTTTGGAAGATTTAGAGAAGTGTGTTTTAAGGCATATAAGTGTCTTTCAATAGAGAATGGATGTTTTCTTTGGGTTATAAGAAAAGAGAAAGTTCTACATGTATTTTAATTTTTTTTCTTTTTAATATAGTTTTTGCACGGGTATGAAGAAACACTTTCACACTATAAATTTAATTTTTTTTACATGTATCCATTTGACACCAACAATTTTAATCAAAGTAGACATATTTTATGTTTTAAATATTTAATATACTTTTTAGTTATTAAATAAAATAAGTGAATTAGTATTTTCCTTTTAAACCAAAATCGAGTGTAATTAAATACGAATGTATAATAGTAGGGCTTGTATCAAGATTGCATTTTTTTAATCGATTATATAAGTGTTGTTAATTTTTTTTATTATTGAATATTTAGTTTTTTAAGTATAATGAATCGTTGTACAAGTTACTTTATAAAAAATACTTCTATTTCATAAATAAATAATATTTGAGATTTTTAATAGTATTTATGATAAAATCAAACAATAAACACGTTGTAAGGAAAAATAATATTATTTAAGCACATTTTATCAACTTAAAACTAGTCTAACAAGGATTCATAATACATTTACATGTTAACATTGAATCTAAAAAAAAATCAAAATTTAAATAAACTCTAACACTAAAACATTTCTAATTTAAGAGGAAGAATGTAACATATAAACATAAAATGTCAATGGTAATGAATTATAAAAACTTACTTGTTATTAGAGTGGTGATTGATTTGAATTTGAAGAAATTTGGTGTTGAATGATTTGATAGAGTTTTTAGTATTGAGTTGTGAAAAGTTGTTGCCTCAACTATACAATAACTCAGTGTGAGTTAACACACATTGGGCACCAGCGTGAGTTAACTTACATTGGGTATCCGGTGTAAGTTAATTCAAACTGACATGTGTTGATTTCAAGTATGATGACAAAATTGCTGTTTTATTAAACATCTAAACACCACATTCATTCTTTTTTTCATTCAATCATTCAACCGCATCGTATCTTAAATTTTAAAAAATTTATATATCCTTGTATCATTGTCATATCATATCAAGCATCTAAGTTTCATAGCCGTACATTCTAGGTGAGAAAATATGAAGGAAAAAAAATCCCATGAATTTTATATAAGTCCTTAGTATTTATATAATAACATTTGTTGAACACCCATTCTTTCCAATTATTTTTTTTGTTAAACACCCTTGAATGCTGACCAATCTTACATAACCCACAAATGTGGAGGAATGATCACTGGTGTAGTGTGATGTGGGGCAGGGCCATGATATGATATCCACACATAGCAAAGGATTGCACCACTGCCAATGAGAGAAGATTCTAATGGATAATATAATAACATAACAACAACATAAATTTAACATAATACTATGATCAAAACTATTCAACACTTCATATATACTTTCCCACCAAAGAGTTCATCCTTCCATCCTTCAAGCCATGCCAATGGAGGCTTTCTCAGTCACCTCAACTACCATTCCCTCTTCTCTAACACGTAGAGAGGCTGCAGCAGTTAAACCTTCTGGCCATGTCAACCTTTCCAAGTACTCACATTTCATGAACTACCCTTTCCCCACAACACCCTGCAAGAGCAGAATCCGTAGCAATATCTTAAGAGCTCAAGTTTCAGGTGATAGGATTTTTTTCTTCTTATTTTAGTGTGTGTGTGTGATTTTGACCTGTATATATGAATGTTAAACATGTATATATCTTCATTCAAGGTTCAACAAAATCTAGTACTGCTGAGGGGATTCCTGAGAAAAAAGATTCCAAGGATGATAATTTAGTATTTGTTGCTGGTGCTACCGGAAAAGTTGGTTCAAGAACTGTCAGGTACATTTGTTTCTCCACCACTGTACTGAACTTTTTTGTTTTACAAAATGCTGAATAGTATTAGTTTCATACAGGGAGCTTATAAAGCTTGGTTTTAAAGTCAGAGCTGGCGTAAGGAGTGCGCAGAGAGCTGGTTCACTGGTTCAGGTAATAGAAAGGTTACACTCTTTGGTGGTGATTTAACTAATGGCATGTTTGGATTGACTTATTTGAGTTTATCTACTAGCATTAGCACTTGTGAGACTGTTTAGGAGAGCTTATAGAAATAGCTTATGACACGTCCGTAAACTGTTTTCATCTCATTTTCATAAGCTCACCGGGATAAACCAACAAACAGGCATAAGCTCGGGATAGCTTATCAAAACATATTATAGCTTATATGAAAAGATTTTGGCCTTAATTGTATTTGTTATAGAAATAGCTTATACATAATCACATACTATATGATAAGTGTGTATGCTATAAACGCTTGATTAAGCTGTTTGTCTAAACAAAGCCTGACTGACATGACTAATAGTTATAATGAGCTTCTGAAAATGGATAATTGGATATGCATTAAAAATATGAATATACCATGTGCAGAGTGTTAAACAATTGAAGCTTGATGGTACAAGTGGAGGGAGTGAAGGTAAGCCAAGAAAGTTTTTCTCATTCACAAAAATGCTGCTGTGTTGGATAACAGAATGTTTTTGGTTTTTAGCCCAGCTGTAGAGAAGCTTGAAATTGTGGAATGTGATTTGGAGAAGCCAGAACAGATTAAATCAGCATTAGGGAATGCATCAACTGTAATATGCACCATTGGTGCCAGTGAGAAGGAAATTTTCGACATTACCGGACCTTATCGAATAGATTACATGGCTACCAAAAACCTAGTTGATGCTGGTAACAAGAGCTTTCATTATGGTTATGTTTCAATGCTATTTGTGTTAGGCTTAAATCTTGAAAACAAATGTTTTTGTTCATTGTGTCATGATGCAGCATCTGTTGCCAAAGTAAATCAATTCATATTGGTTACTTCATTGGGAACAAACAAATTTGGTTTTCCTGCAGCTATTCTCAAGTGAGTATGAAATTAAGCTTACTCGTCATGTTCACATCATAAATTAGTTCAACTGATTTTTTAGTTCTATTTTTGTAGTTTATTTTGGGGAGTCTTGTGTTGGAAAAGGAAGGCAGAGGAAGCATTGCTAGCAAGTGGACTTCCATACACAGTAAGTCATTGTGATACTAATTACACCGAAGCGCAGCGCAGGGTCCTAATTATCTTATTATTATGTTATTGTTATGACGCTCTTTTCAGATAGTGAGACCTGGAGGCATGGAGAGGCCTACTGATGCTTATAAGGAAACTCATAATGTAACCCTATCAACCGAAGATACTTTATTTGGTGGTCAGGTGTCAAACCTTCAGGTACATATCATGTAAAACATTTTCATGTATGTAACTATTGATTTAAGATATATAGATATATGGAAGTTGATAACTCTCTCAATTCAGGTTGCTGAACTCATGGCAGCCATGGCTAAGAATCCCGAACTTTCATATTGCAAAATAGTGGAGGTCATTGCCGAGACAACTGCACCATTGACACCTGCGGAAAAACTTCTTGCAAAGATACCTTCTCAACGCCCTTACATTCCTTCGCCTAAGGTAAGTACTTTTGTATATAATACATTTTGTGATGTGTATTTTGAACTTATTGAAAACTTTGTTAGGTTTATTTTTGAGAAAGAAGGATTGTTGAGCATAGAATTCAACTCCTCCTGCCTAGTAGTTCAACATTCCTGTTAATTGATCTACGGTTTTCTTTAGAAGGTACAGGAACCAGATACTGCAGCTGTCAGTAGTCCAGCTCCCTCGGCTAATGTCACGGAAGCAGTACCTAGCATTGCCCCTCAGAAAGAAACAGAACAACCAGAACCAGTGGCAGACGTACCTAGCATTACTCCTGAGAAAGAAACAGAACAACCAAAACCAGTGGCAAAACAGCCGCTTTCTCCTTATACTGCGTAAGCCAGCTTGCTAATATTTGTTGATAGTAAATTTTTATGTGGATTGTGGAGGCCAAATAGCTAAGTTGGTATATACATTTTCAGTTATGATGATTTAAAACCACCGTCATCCCCTTCTCCAGTTAAGCCTAGTGACAAGAAACAGATAAATATCAGTGATGCAGTGCCAACGCCTAGTTCTTCAGATGCTCCAAGTAGCGTTCCAGGAATAGATGGCATTTCTCAGACAACAACTTCCTCAAAAGGGAAGGAGTCTCTTTCTCCTTATGCAGCGTAAGCCGCTTTCTAATTTTGTGGCGATATCATATGTTAGTACACATTATCTATCATCTTTCCCATCTAAACCTCTTTGATTTGGCAGCTATGAGGATTTAAAACCTGCAGAGACCTTGTTATCAACTACTTTAGCACTTTTATTTGTGGTATCCTAAATTTGTGGTCTGTTTTCCTTGTGTATTTTATATACCTGCAGATATCCCGATTTAAAGCCTCCAAGTTCACCATCTCCTAATGCACCAACTACATCAATATCCACATCTTCTGTGGGTGAGGTGGCCAAGATTGAGGAAGTATCAAGTAATGGCCCAGCTCAACTTTCAGTGGAAGATACCCCAAAGGATGATGGACAGAATCTCCATGAGCTAAAGTCAAGACCACTTTCACCTTATGCAATGTAAGTTGATTTCAACTTGCTTTTACTTTTTCTTAGTTCTTCTCCAAATTCTCTCCATTCCTTTTTATAGAAGAAAGAGAGGGGATGGAGAGATAGCTGTTCAGGACACATTAGCTTATTATAACTGTGACTTTTTGGTTGAAATTCAAGTGAGTGAATAAGTCTTATACAGTAATTGATGAATGTACTAGGTTAGGATTATGTAAGTGAGAAGATGATTAGGCCAAATGCATCGAGGATTCATGGCTTTGAATCAATATGTAGTGCGAAATTCAATATTGTGGTTTCTAACGAGTGAATAGACAGATTGTTCCTCGAAATTGTAAGCATTAGTCGAAATAGTCCTTGATTTTTGCAAATTTGGAAATAAATCCCTGAAATTGTAAAATGTTTGTCAAAATAGTCTCACTGTAAACTTTTAGCAGTAGGGACTATGACATGACATGCTAACTGAATATGTGGCTCTTCCATGTTGATCCTACATCAATGTCGCCACACCAAAGACTAATTTGCGTATAAAATTTAGGTCTTCAGAGACCTTCACAATTGCAATTACTAAAAAATTGTTCTTGAGATGACCTAAATTTCATACGCAAATTAGCTCCTAGTGAGTTGGCCTTGATGTGGTATCAAATTGCAGTGTGATAACTTCAGTTAACGTGTCACATTATAGCCTCTTACAAAAGAAGTTAACTAAGGGACTATTTTGAACAACATTTTACAATTTCATGGATGTATTTGTCAAATTGCAAAAATGAGGGAGTATTTTGACCAAATCATACAATTTTGAGGACAGATTTTTCTATTTACTCAGTTTCTAACTTATCATATGTAAGATCAAAACTTTGTGGACAACTTTAGCACTTATATTCGTGGTATCAAAACTTTGTGGTTTGTTTTTCTTGTGTACAGGTATCCTGATTTAAAGCCTCCTAGTTCACCATCTCCTAATGCACCAAATACATCTTCTGTGGGTTCGGTGCCCAATATTGATGCAGTATCAACATCTTTTGTGGGTGGGGTGCCCAATATTGATGTGGTATCAAGCAATGGACCAGCCCAACTCTCCGTGGAAGATACACCAAAGGAGGATGGACAGGATCTCCATGAACCGAAGTCAAGACCACTGTCACCTTATGCAATGTAAGTTGATTCCAACTTGCCATCAATTTTTCTTACTTCTTCTCCAAAGATTCTTCATTCTTTATTATAGAAGAAAGAAAGAGAGGAGCCTGAACTCCCCAAGGTCAAGAAATCCTGCAGTCACTGCATTGGAAGCCGTTTGATTGAAATCGGATGGTCTAGATTTGGTTATATAGTAGTGACATTACGATCTTATGAAAATGAACTTTTCAGGTATGAGGACTTGAAGCCTCCTGCATCACCATCACCTTCCTTCAGACAATCCTAGGAACTGCCTCCGGCCTATGGAATCGGACAAGGTTAGAAATGCAAATCATTATATGTAAAGTATACTCTTAATTATGCACACTACGTACACTGGACTCATAATTGATATATTTTTTGGAGCGAATAGGATATTGTATTGAAGAGTTTATGCAGCAACCCATATGGAGGATTGTTACTCAAATATGAAGATGGAAGCAACTATGTGAATGGAAATTTTCAGCCATGCCATTTATTTTTTGAGGATATAGTCACTCAACGAGCAATGTTGTTTTTTATATATACAATTTACTTTTCCCATGTTGCAATTTAAATAAGGAAAAGGTATTACTTTTCATGATCAGCTTTTCCATTTATGTTATAGTACTTTCATTTTCATGTTTCCCACTCTTTTAAGTATGAGAAAATATATAAACATTTAAAGTAAGCTCAATACAATTTAGCCATCTATTTTGAAGAGTCCATGGGACTAATGAACTATTACTAAAAGCAAAGATAACAAGACTTACTAAAGTCACATTCCAACCAAAGATTTCTCCAACCTTTTTTGAAAGCAATTTCAACTAGCACAGCTCTTATAGGTTCAGCATGAAAAGCATTCCAAATACCAAGATTTTCCGCACAACACTCAAGAGTAGTTGCACTACTATCTCGAAAATACATACCACAAATGGAAAGACTGTGACGGCCTCCAACAGTACGATTAATAGTGTAGCAAAGAGGAGGATGCCACGTAACTTCCTTGATCAAAGGACAATGTGTATGATGACTATCAACCAAGTAAAGATTTTATAGAGCATAATTCTCGACAACAAAAAAGACATCGATGGAGGAATATGTCAAGAATATTGAGGCCTAACTCATCCATACAAAACCGGCTTGTACGGTGAGGAGTGCGTCCTCTTTATAAACTCTTCTCAAGAATCCTATCTACCGATGTGGGACTAAATTCCACCCGAGAGTTGGCCGCTAACACACCCCCTCACGCTTCAGCCCGGTCCCAACGGGCCTGAAGCGTGGACGATGCAAGCCCAACGATGGACCCGATAGGCTCTGATACCATGTAACGAATATTGAGGCCTAACTCATCCGTACAAAACCAGCTTGTACGGTGAGGAGTGTCTCTTCTTTATAAACTCTTCTCAAGAATCCTATCTATCCGATGTGGGACTAAATCACCTCGAGTGTTGGCCGCTAACACACCCCCTCACGCTTTAGCCCGCCCCAATGGGCCAAAAGCATGGACGATGCAAGCCCAACGATGGACCTGATAGGCTCTGATACCATGTCAAGAATATTGAAACCTAACTCATCCATACAAAACCGACTTGTACGATGAGGAGTGTGTCCTTTTTATAAACTCTTCTCAAGAATCCTATCTATCCGATGTGGGACTAAATCCCACCCGAGAGTTGGCTGCCAACAGAATACATTTATTCCCTAAAGATAGAGTTATTGGGTTTGTGTGTGTGATTCCATCTCTAAGAATCTTTCCATAGGCAGAATTTGAATACTGATCTTATTAGCTGGTCGGATAATGATTAAGCAGAGAAAGAGGAATTGATCAACAATCACTAACAAATCAATTTTTCACTTTGAACTGAAGGGAACACTTGATACTATCAACTATGCCAACCAAGTTAGTGTTAGACTTTCAAAACCACTCATCTGACCCAAAGTTAATTTTTTCATGGTTCCAATTTACCAATGGCAATGTGTATTATCCATAATGAGAGAGATGAATTGTTTGTTACCTGACCGAACAGAATGGTTAAAACTAATTCACGTGTAAAATTGTAGTATAAATGATAATATGATCATACATTTATAAAATAGACCCAAATATAGCCACTTCTATGCCAATAAAAGTTATTCAACAAAGAAGTAGGTTCAACTCCACTATCAACGTGATGACCTTGATGTCTCTAGAAACGCTCAAGTCTAAGAGAGTACCGGTACCTTTTTATGCGAACAAAATTTTGGTTGAGTTGAGTCTCATAGGTTTACCAGGGTTAGAGTGTTAAAAGAGCACTGACATAGGAGTATGTACTTGCAAAGTACTCACAAAGATGTCCCCATTTTGACAACAAGAGTTGGACTTTCGTCCTTGCGGTATATGAATCAACTATTGATAAGTACATCTACAAATGTTTGTTCTGACTATTATGAACTCCTAAACTCAAAATATGTTGTTCGAAACCAAAATTAATATTTTTAAATAAAATAATATGAAGCAGTTTTCCATATAAAAAAAGTAAAAAATGTTAGTGAATGTTGTCATTTTAGAAGAAGAAAAAAATAGTTGATTTTTTGGTAGAAACATGACAACAATTTTAAAGCAGTAAAAAGAAAAAGAAACCATCACCGTTTTGTCCGGCGGCGCTAGGGTTCGAAGTCAAGAATGGACGAAACACACCCGACGGCAACGGCATCCGTAACACCTTCAACTGCATCGGCGTACCTTAATCCTTCTTACTGGTATTTCACTAATCACTAATCATAAACCTTCTGAACTACTCGAGAATTTAATGCTTTCATTGTTTCTCTCTCTCAGGGATGAGAGGTTCACGAAGGAAGAGAAATACGAGTGGTTCAAAGATTATTCCCATTTTCGTCACATCATTCAACCTCATCTCACACCCAATTCCTCTGTACTCGAACTTGGATGTGGAAACTCACAAATGTGTGATGGTTTGTATAACGATGGAACTACCGACATTACTTGCATTGACCTTTCTCATGTTGCTGTTCACAACATGCAAAATCGTTTACTTTCTCAAGGATTCAAAGGTTATCTTCCCTTCTACATTGACTGCAAAATATGAATAACAACTTTCTCCTGATCTGATTCTGTTTGCTTATTGGTTGTGTGTGTTTTAATTTCTGTGATTAGACATAAAAGTGATGCAAGCTGATATGCTAGAGCTACCTTTTGATGATGACTGTTTTGATTTGGTTATCGAGAAAGGAACTATGGTAACTTTTAATGGAATTTTGGCTAACAATTATGAATTATGATTCCTACATTTTTTAAGCTTGAGAGTTAAATTAAATGTGAATATGTTAACTTTGATTTTGAAGGATGTATTGTTTGTGGATAGTGGTGACCCATGGAATCCAAAGCCCGAAACTATGTCCAAGGTCATGTCCACATTGAAAGGTGTTCATAGGGTTTTGAAACCAGATGGCATATTTATCTCGATAACTTTTGGCCAGGTTTGAAGAATGAACTGTTAGATTTGTGTCTTTTATTGGGCCCTGCTGTGATTCTAATGTGCTTAAAATTCATGCCAGCCACATTTCAGACGCCCTATATTTAATGCACCGGATTTCAGCTGGTCTGTTGAGTGGACAACTTTTGGTGAAACTTTTCACTATTTTGTGTATGTTCTAAAGAAGGTTAGTCATCCATATAGCCTTACTTTTTTTTCTTTCTTTCTATGATGATTAAAACAATTGTCTTTTTTTTTGCTATATTAAGGTGCTGCTACAAAAGACTTTAACGTATGTGTTATATTCTACCAAAATCCCCTGATATCACATTATAAACTTGGTTCTCAGATAAATAATATCTCCAGTTAGTACTTCAATGACCAATTTGATGTCAATTTAAGAACTAATTTGTTGGCAAAATGTCTCATTGAAGGACTGATTTGATCTCGTGCTTGTGAATATCTTTCAAAAAGTTACTGGATTTATATAAATAGAGGAATAGAACCAATGTAGTCTCATATATAAATTTGAAAGTTGAAAATAGGCATATGCTCTATTTTTTACTATTAAAAAGTATACATTTTTGTCATCAAAATGGGAATATCATATGAGAGCTAATCTTTGCAATGATATAGAAAAACGAACTTCATGTTTCTCATGATAATTGGATAAATTTCATTTGGAAAGGTGCAGTGCAGTATTTTTTTTCTTCCTTTTCTACCTTCTGGCTCTTTTTGGAGCTTGCTACACATGGAAGGGGGATTCGTTCAATCTTGGCTCTCCCTGCTTTTGATGGAGAGTTGTTTTATCACCTGAGTTATTGCTCAAGTTGTTTAATTCTAGTTTTTGTTAGGGAAGGATTATGCACGAGGTTGATAAGGATTGTGATTCATATGCATGTGGTTTTACTGTTTTGCATCTCTGTTAAGTTTTAACTATGATAGATGAACATTTTTCAGGGACAGAGGTCATTGCATGAAGATATACCACCTGTTAAGAGGATTGAAGTGCCGCATTTTAATCTGTTCCATGAGGAGTTAGAAAGTGAAGATTTTGCTTTTCGAATCAATGTTGATGAGTTGAACTCTTAGACAGTATTGTATGAAATTTTGTTACTAATTTTAAATACTTTACTTTGCTACAATTTTGACCCATTTACTCTGAAGGAGGTATGCTATTGTCTTAATTGTTAATTTTAGGTATACTGATAGCAAAGTAGCAATTCTAGTTCTAGTTTGTTGAAAACTAAGTGAAAATATGTTCAAATTGCTATACGGAAAAGTTTTATTATGTTTGGTATCACGCTGAATGTCCCACCCAACGCAAGTCTAACTCAAAGCAGCAAAATTTAGCTCCGTAAAAGTCATATCGACAACACATCGGGATGCGAGGACTCATTGGTCAATTCGTGTCATCGGTCTGAGGTCATCGGTCTCCATTTGCATGGTGTTTGAAAGAAGACTTGTATGCATGAGCCATGAGGTGTTATTCCCTCACTTTTTAAAGTTAATTCCTTAATACAAATATTTATTTGTCATGATTTTATTGTATCAATATTTAAATAAGTTTTACATTGTCCATATATAAAAATTAATCTCTTCTTTATTGTATTTGGCCATTTACTTTAAAACCATCATCGAGAGATTTGGATTCCATCCCTTGTTAGTATTAAGAAACTAATCCTAAAAAATAGTAGAAGTATTATTGTTATATTTTCTTTTTGGTGTTAAGTAGAAGTATTATTATGAGATTATATCAAGTTATTAAGATATTTTTGTATATTGTCAGATTTTAAAGTCTTCAGTACCATGTGGTGTTAAGAAATCACAAAGATGTAATGTAATCAATATGGTGATGTTTGGATGCCTTAATTATTTGATTTAGATTTTAGAATTCAATGTATGATCGGTGCATATGAAAAATGTATGTCAAATGTGTTACCTCTTTAAATAGATCTCAACAATGTAGTCCAAAAATTAAAAAGGATCCCATCACGAATACCTTACTTTAACAAAAAGAGATCACAAACATGATGAATTTAACTTTAAAGATATGACATGTTGTGTTCTAAGAGGAAAAAAGGAATCAATTCCACAATTCTTCTTTTACAACTATTTGGTACAACATTTATGACAACTTTAATTTTCAAATGAATTTTCTCTCATTTGATTGGTCAAAAATAATAGAGAGGGAGAAAAAGGAAGAGAGAGAATAAGAAGATAATGTGAGTATGAGAGAGAAAATTGTCAAAAAGTTGTTAGAAAATAGTTGTACAAATATCATTTCTCCTTTGAAATATATGTCTATTCTATTCATAACTGCCTCCGTAGGTTGTCATTTGTCATTACATCAAAAAATTACTTTTGTTTTGATAACATGTCATGTCATGTAATTTTAATTTTTTCATAATAAGAAAGTCATGTCTTTTGGTTTTTGGTAGCAGAAAGTCATGTATTCTTAAATTCATTAAACAATCTAGCAACACATTATTACATACAAGTGTAAAAATAATTTTTTATATTTCTTGTTGGTCAAATAGTTAAGTAAATAGGCTCACACGCTGAAAATATAGAAGTGAAAAATCTGGGATTTGAACCTCTGCATATCAATGTCCTTGGAGCTACCAACTAAACTACATTCTTTTATATTTTTTGAAACTCTACATTTTTTACATCAAAATTACATACAAATTAAACTAAAATAATTTTGAATATTCTAAAAAAAACTCAAAAATAAAATCTTATTTTTTTTAAAAAAAGAAACTTTAGCCTATAAGAATTAAACAAAACTTTTCTAAAAATCCCAATTATCTCATCCTATTAGGGAAAGAATAGTTTTAGGAAGGAAAAAAAATTGATCTAAGGTGATTAAAAGAATGGTGTTTGACGAGTTTGAGTTAAAAGTTGAAATGGTGGGTACTTATAAAAGATACTCTGACACTTAAGTCAATATAAGAGTCAAATAAAAGAGTGTTAAGGTGAATGAATTGTAACTTGGAGACATAAGAAGTCATCTTTTATAAGTGTGGAACCGGATATACTCAAAGTAAATGTTGAAGAATCCTTGGATTGACAAGTATAGACGATGGGGTTTTGTAACCATCAAACATTTTGCTTTAAATATATGCGAGGAGGCATTACAAATCAAGGGAATTCGAGGATTTGCTCGGCGTAATAATAGGGTCGAAGCATATTTTAGGCCTTACATCTATTGGCTTGTGAAGCAGACTAAGAATGGTCTATGAGAGTTCGAACCTGATTAGATATAAGTTTAGGTGGACAAGGACAACCTTTCAAGCATTCCAGACCAGAAACCTCACATTTTCTCTCATCATTATCATTTTTTTTGTAGATAGACATAATGTCAAATAATCATTGAAACTTACGCATATAAGTAGAGGTATCAAGGTTCCAACCCAACCACAACAAATAGAGTATTTCTTTTAATAATATGAAACAAATTACTAGTACAAATTTCATATATAAATAATTATTTTTTGAATTATTTTTTATTTTTTGATTACTTAGTGATAATATTTTTGATATATAAATATTATTGTTATTTAAGCATAAGAAAGAAAGCAAAGCAAAAGGGAGAGAGTATGTGTTGCGTTGTGTGTGTGTGGTAAGGTAATAACCTTCCCTTCACTTTTGTCGTCGGAATTTTCGTTCTTTTCTTTTACCGATCACACCCCCTCTCTATTCTTTTCGATCCAATCCAAATAATTAATATAAACCCTAATCTACCTTCTTCTTCTATTCATCAATTTCAATTCGATGGACGACGATTACGCTTCCACCGATGAAGATTATCAATACTCCGATCAAGACGTCGAAGAAGAAGATTCCGTCGGTGAATTCTACGAAAACGCTGACGATTCTATTCAGTTGCCCTCTTCTATTTCTCCCGCTGCTCAGGTTCGTTCCTTCAACCTTTTCATTTTTCGATTATTTATTTACATGTGATTTTGTGTTTCTGTGACTGTGATTTTTTTTTTCATTGTTATCGTTGTTGTTTGTGGTTTTT
>Ga0228711_1008975_pt1 | contig 13765 bp, 5 predicted proteins | sample MedpolnodulmetaG_2_FD_177996 | JGI IMG/M metagenome (GOLD analysis project Ga0228711, IMG submission 177996) | Root nodule microbial communities from Medicago polymorpha collected in Santa Monica, California, United States - brown nodules | ecosystem: Host-associated > Plants > Roots > Nodule...
GAAGAAAATTGTTACATATATCAACGCAGAAGAAGATAACTTCAATTTCATAATAATTTCTTTTTGGAGTTCTATATTAACGCAGAAGAGGAAAATTGTTACATATACTTTCACACAATTTTTCAAATGGAACCATGACCTCTCTTTTTTGTCCAATTGTTATATCTTTGAAGAAGAAAAAATTAAAGCAGAAGAAGAAAATTGTGTTACAAATGCCGTTTCAAATGGATGAGTTTTTTTTTTGAGCAATTAATCATGTTCTTGTCACCTTATATAGAGAATCATGTTCCAATTTTTTGTTGTTACAAATACCGTTCCATGGATAATTTTTTTTTGTTAAAAATAAATGATAGAATGATTAATAAGATAGAGAAAATTATCATTTTTCACGAAAAGGATAATCAATATGATAGTTTATGTTGAAAATAGTGGGACATTTATTGCACCTTATCCTATGCAATGTTGCATAGGTTAGAAAAACCCTATCCAAATTAACTTTCACTAACTACAATTAACAAGGGTATTTTGGTAAATTACACAAATTACCATTGAAATCAACACAATTAATCATTTCCTTAAAAATTATGCACAAACTTTAAACAATTATTATTTTGAGATAGAAGAAATAAGTTAGACCTATCAAGTGTGATATAACTGGTTAAATTGCGACGATAAAAAATTAAAACTTCCACTACTACATCACGAGGTCATATCTTACTTTCATAAATCAAAGACATGTCATAAACTAATAATTAACCACATTAATTCCATCAAAGAAAGGAGATAGGATTCAAGGATTTCCTATTCGTTGTTATCATTCTGAATCACAACAACCTAATCTCACATACAATTAAAACCATGCAACTACTTCATCTCTTTATTTTCTTTTGCTTCTAATAAATTCTGCAAATTGTTAAGTTAAACGATAATCCATGTGGAAATGATAACTTACTGTTTTATTACTTGTGTACGATTTGATGCACTTGGTATTACTTGTGTATTGATATGCGTAATGAGGTCAACTGTGTCAAGTATTAAGGGACAGAGGGAGTAGTATTTAAAGTAAATTACAGTCTCATCTCATAAGAGAAGCTTGAATTACCCTCTCCTCACATCTTATGTTAAAATATACATTTCCCTTCCTTGAAAAGTAAGATTTACACTCCTCTCCCCTATAAGATGCTTGAATTACAACCCCTCATTTAATAATTAAATATACACTACACTTTAATCTATTTTAACATAAATAAATATTTTTATGATATATACTAATTTTAAACTAGCATTTAAGAAAAATAAATTCATTTCTTTTTAATTTAAATGTCAATGATAATTAAATTTAAATATTTTGCTATTAATTTTATAATTTAGAGTATAAAATTAACTTTTAGATACCCATACTTTATTGTCTTTAGTATTTTTTTCACATATTTTAATTTTATTTTGGGTTGTTTCATATTTTATAATGGGGTTTAAAACTATGTTAATGAAATTGTGAATAAAAAATAGCAAAAAATATGTATTCAAATTTTGATTATATTAAAATCGACCTGCAATACTATTTTTTCAAAGTGTGTTATATTATTATTTTTTTGCTAGATTATTAGAAATTAAAAAAATTATTGAGGGAGTAAAGTGTAGATTTTAACATAAGAGGTGAGGAGAATGTAATTCAAGCTTCTGTTAAGCGAGACGAGTGAAATATTTTTCTAATATGTTTTTAATAAGAGGGAATGTGAGTGTATATTTTAACATAAGAAAGAAGGGGAGTGTAATTCAAACATTTTTTAGGGGAGAAAAGTGTAATTTACTCGATATTTATCACAATTTGCAAAAAAGGGAGAAAATAGTCCCTTATGAGAGTCCTAAAGGAACAAAAGTAGTAGTAGTACTGTTACTATTATTAATTAACAACTACCATTTAGACAGGCACAAATTTTATTGCGCTAATGCGTATAAATTTCAAACAATAGTTTTTATGAAATTTTGATTAAAATTATAGACATAAATAAACATCTTTAGTAGGTGACAATTTTTTTATTTGATTTCAACTTTGCTTATTGATGTTAAAAGACTAAACTCTTACTATTGAAACTGTCATCCGAAGTAAAAAAGAAAATATTTGAAATAAGGAAAATATTAACTTGTGTTTTAAGGACATTTTTTAACGACTTTAACAGTGCTCTTAAAACACTCGTTAACGAGACCCTTAAAATAATTAGCCTTTAGTAGGTAACAACTTCTTTATTCTTTATGCTCTACTCCATATAATAAGGTACTACTATTTGACCTCGAATTTTGTGTAATTTATTTCTTAATCCCATCATTGTTTGCGTTTCTAATTATTTTTTTCAGACAAAGGAAGAATAATTGTATTTTGTAATAACCCCACAAACAGCCAATACAAAGGTACAAGTTCGTATTATTTAATTATTATTAGCTTAAATTTGTTTCTTAACTCAAATAATTAATAAAAGAAGTAATCTAATCACATAAGAGAATCACTGGCTGGTAAACATAAAGTGGTTGCAAACACTACTAAAAAAACAAAAATTAGTGAGGGATATTTAGTGAGGGAAAATGTGAAATCCCTCTCTAATTTCGTCACTAAATTTTGCTACCAAGGAATTTGTGAGGAATTTCAATTTTTCCGTAACTAATTTCTCTTACTAATTTTGCTTTTTCTAGCGGTGAAAATCAACTTGGTCTAACAATTACGCTAATCATGATTGGTCCTGGTTCCTAAGGTATGTTCCTTTTGTCTCTCTTATTACAAGTTGGGTCGTTCCTAATTGCTGTTCCTTTTGTCCTTCTTACGAGTTGGTTCAATTCATGATTCCATTGGGCATGATATAGCAACTACCAAGCAATTTGATCCACTTCTCTTTTAAATATTTGCCTTACTTTTAGTCAAGTGTAAACAATAAAACGAAAAGCAAAAATTATGCTTTAGGAGGGGAAATAAAGCAAGAAGGAGGGGAAGTAAAATGACCATGGTGGTTGAAAAGAACTTATAATTTGTAACTTAAAAATTATGCTTTTGTCACGTAGATTTCAATCTCATATTTGCATTTCCAAGTTTCTTATTGTCGATTCACACACACAAAAATCAAAATGTATTCTAAAACTATATAATCAAGTATTTTGGAATCTCTGGTTGTTTTGGCAGCCAAATATTGCCCCAAAATAACAAAAGGTATTTTGGACACTATTATTGGCGACATTTGCCGCATAATACGGACCGATGAAAAGTTAAAATGGCGACTCACTAAGAAAATTTCAACACCAAAATGTCATAAAAATAATACAGTATTTTTTAAAACCTGGCGCCTTTGGCAACATGTAGTGATATCACTTTATTACCAGCAGCCAAGCAAGGCCATCAAAAAACAATGTGTCAAAAAATATTATTGAGGCCTTTAGGAATTCAGTTGGTCGTTGAATCTCTTGTTGCACAGGGAGTTGTGGTCATAGCACTAATATTAATACCGAGTTTCTTACGACTTTTTATGGATTGCAGATCACTTGAAGGAGGACGTCTTACCTATACATACTTATGTTTCACTTATTGATAACATATGTTCTTTCATTTTGAGAGATTTGAATGTTGTGTTGAATCATACTCTTCATTGAGAAAACTCGTGTGCAGATTGACTCGTTAAATTAGATGTTATGCTTTCTCATGAATTTAGGATCATGTAGACTTGTCCATCTTCCTTGTTGAGGTATTGTTTAATTGGTGCAAGGGGAACTCAGTTCTCCCGTATGTAGTTCATTTTCTTATTAGCTTCTTTATGTTTTCCATTGATAAAAAATATAAACATTATAGGTTTAAATTTAGTTTTGCTCTCAGTTTTAACTAATTTGCGGTTTTGGTCTCTCCATTTTTAATTGGCTTAATAGCAGTTTTAGCCCTCTAACTTTCCCAAAGTTGCGATTTTGGCCCCCTAGGAAAAAACTACAAAACTGCCCCCTAAGTTTTGCACCTGTGGCAGTTTTGGCCCCTAAGGCCAATTTTGACTTGGTCTATGCTGATGTGGCACCCTAAGTGAGGTGCCACGTGTTATTTTTTTATTTATTTTTATTTAAAACTGACCTTGGGGGCCAAAACTGCTACAGTTGCAAAACTTAGGGGCGGTTTTGTATTTTTTTTTCTTAGGGGGCCAAAATCGCAACTTCGTGAAAGTTAGGGGGCGAAAACTGCTATTAAGCTATTTTAATTTCACAATTTTGATCTCTCAATTTTGTAAAATTTAAACATTTTGTCCCTTCAATCAATTTGACTATTTTTTTTTTACGGCGTGTGAGGTAATTGAGTGATGTGACATGCTTTATCTGCCTAATTGGAAGTCATGTCACAATTGATTCATTTCAAATTAAAAAGAAACATTTTATATACATTTTTTTTATTCAAAAATCAACAGAATTTTAAAAAAAAAAACATAAACTTAAGTAGAATAAAAATAGGGAAATGAATTAATATGAATCTTAAATTGTAACATCGAAATCCTTACATTTCCTTTTTGATTCCCTGCTGGAAATCGTTTCTTTCCAATCGTTGTTATCATTCATGCGTTAAGATGTCTGATTTGCATTACTTCGTCACAACTAACGACTCAACATTGCAAAAAAGACGATCCTGATATTGATGTGAAATGGTCACAGTTGATGATGAGACGGACGTACGAAAACCATGGAAGCAATTTTTACGGGTGTAATCATCTTAAGGTATGATTTTTGGTTTAATGGGTTTTGCAGATTTGCAGTTATGGGGTTTGTTATTGTTACATTATGGGTTTAAAAGGTTATTCTTGTATTTACCGGTTTTTATCATTTTAGGGTTCTTAATTTCTAAGTTTATAAGTTGTTATTACATTTATTGGTTTTCAACTTCATCATACTCATTTAACTATGTATAATGTGATTTTTGTAGGTGAAGTGGAAAAATACTACAAGGAGGTTATAAGATATTTAAAATAAAAGTACTGAAAATTATAAATGACTCTAACAATTGAAGATAGACCAAAGGTGAAGATTAAATTTATCGGTTTTTTCTTCTTCTTGTTTTATCTTGGGTGTTTGCCGTTTTGCTTGTGTTTGCATTAGTTGCATCACATACTCTGAAATAGAGATGTTGTTTAGGGTCTTGATGTTGTAATCTATCAAATTGATTCATGGAATTGTGTTTAGAATGAGCACAACAAAGGTCACGAGGAATAAGCACAAGGAATGCTCAAAACCTTGCAACCAAAAAACGCTGAAACTGCACGGCCACTAAACACCCAACACCAAACCAAACAAAAACAAACAATCTCCAAAATGAATAAATAAATAATCAAACCGCTAAAGCACCAAACAACACCATTTATGCCAATCATCCCTAAAGTCACCAACCTAAAAGAACATAACTGACTGAGCGATGGGAAGACATAGTAAACACACTAGGGTCAGACAACCACATATATCCTGTGTTATCTAGGCCACAAGTCTTTAGAGGTGCCAACAAAGAAGAGGCTCCCTATCCCACTCATAAAAGGAGAAAGACCATAGAGGTCGCGAACTAAAAATTATTTCCATGAGGTGAATTTTATCAAATCCACTAAGTGGGGATGAAAAATCAACTTACTGGAGAAAATGAAATCATTACGGGACCTCCAAATATGTGATTTTAATCATGTTTTTTTTATTGAATTCTTTTCTCTTGGATACTACCAAATAAAAGATGAAGAACTCTTTGGTACACTAGATATATTTTTAGTTCCAATAAAATTTGATATTTTGTTTTTATGGTTGTTTCCTCGGGTTTGCCTGTTTTGCATCTTCAACATTCAGAGGATACTTTATTTATTGGAGAAGCGTCTATGGAAGGTGATTAAGATGATTCCTAGTTGATTTGAATCAGCTTCAAGACTTCATGTGTATTTTGCTAGGAATTGTGTTAGGGGCATGAATGTGGATCACACATTTTTTAAAGTGGTCGAGAGTTTCCTTCATTGTAGTGTTGGGTCGCTTTTGTTTAAATATATGGGTCTCCGTGTGGGGTACAACCCTAGGAGAAAAGACACTTGGAAACTTCTAATTAATCTAATTTCGAGAAGCTTTGGTTCCTGAAAACCTAAATTCGTCACCTCTGGTGGTAGAGCGGTTTTGATCAATTCAGTTATTAACTTTATCCCAATCTTATATTAGTTGTTTTTCTTAAGATACTAGTGGGAGTCTGTAAGAGGATTGTTAGTCTCCAATGGTGATTTATGTGGGTGATCCCTAAAGGTGATCATAAGACCCCTTGGGTGAAGTGGTCAGTGGTTTGTAAGCCCAAGAGTGAGGGTGGTCTTGGCCTTTATGACATTTGACTTGTTAATTTAGCTCTCCCAGAAAAGTGGCGTTGACACCTAATTTTTGGGAGAGAGGCTTTATGGGGAGATATTATCACAACATTTTATGGTGGTGGCTCTCTTTTTAATCACCATGGTGGGTGTCCTCTAGACCTTTGATCCACCTCGTGCTGGTGGATAGATGTTTCCTTGCTTGAGTCTGCCTTCAATGAACAAAGAGAATGGTTTTCATCTGATATCTCCAAAAATGTTAGCAGAGTTACTTATGCTCCTCTAGAATAAATCCTTGGTTGAGAAGGCTACTTTAAGTATCCTTTTCCTTATACTTTTCCAGGTTTCTTCCCGACATAATGCTTTGGTGGGAAGTATGGGAGGTTGGAGTAGGAATGTTTCGGCGTGAGACCTTGGGTGGAGGAGATGGTTTTTTTTTAATAGCAATATCTGGTTAAATCATTACTCAAGCTTATCTTTGGTATCACCATCTCACATGGGTCGGATGTTTGGGTGTGGCAACATGAGACCAAAGGTCTTTTCTCTGTTAAATCTTCTTATCTGATGCTTCTTGTGAGGGGATAGTAGGGGAGGGTATCCTATTGAGGATAGTTTCCTTATTCCGTGTGTTTGGAAGTATTGGACTCCCCTAAATGTTAAGGTGTTTTCCTAACAACTTCTCCAAGATAGTGCCTACCCATTTGAATATCCTCATCAGACGTGTCTTAGTTTATCTAGGTGATGCCTTATGTAGTTTTTGTATTGAGTTTATCTAATCGGTCTCCCACCTCTTGTTACTTGTCCTTTCTTTAGTGGGTTGTGGTATAACATGTTTTTATGGATTGGTTGGGAGCTTGTTTTACCACGGGAATTAGGGGGTGCTCTTAGCTTTTTTCTAGATTTAGGGAGCGGGTAAGACTATGCTCTATTTTATCTTGGTTTGGCATGATGTATTGTGGACTATTTGAAAGTCTCGGAATGATTTCATTTTTTGTGGTAAAGTTATTTATGAACCCCACTTGGTGGATTTGATAAAATCTACCTCGTGGAAGTGATTTTTTGACCGATAACTTGAATAGTCATACTCCTTTTAAGAGTGAGATATGACACCTCTTCTTTCATTTTTATGGAAAAGTAATTTATGAGCCCACTTGGTGGATTTGATAAGAAAAATGATATTTGAACAACAGTTTTTGACAACTTTTGTGACAACTTTCTCTCTCATACTCACATTTTGTTTTTACTTTCTCTCTATGTGATGGATTTATTGGTGGTTTGTGATGTTTTGTAGATATTGAGTGTTTTTATATTGATTCTCTTTAAAATCATTCCGTTGTTTTTATGGTATTTTATGGGTGTTGGTGTTCATCTTTATACTCTTTTTATTCTTAGGTTGGTTCTTTCTCTCTTGGATCCGAGTACTTCTTTTACTACTATCTTGTCACATTTGATGTAGCTTTTACTTGAACTATCTATCTATTTGAGTTTTTGTTATATATACAGATTTGCTTTGCCATAAAATAAAATAAAACTAAAATTTAGTTGTGCAGCATTATCTTTAAATAAAACTATTTCGAAATTTAAATTTATTTTAAAATAGTTAAATATAAGAAATGTCATAGACTACATGATTAGATGATTAATAGACATCCAACTACACTTTATGATGATAACATAATGTTCAGGATAAAAGATTTCTTACATTGTTTAATTTTCATTTATAACAATGGCAGGCTGAATGAGAATAGGAAAATCTGCAATAAGAACTAACATATTCAAATCAATGAATTAAATAACATGTAGTAATATTAATTTTTTTTTTTGCCTTTTCAAATATCTATTCTTTTATTATGTGAAACTTACGCGATTTTTACACTTTAAAAATAAATCACATATACATCTCATAAATTTTATCGAATAAAAAAATAAATATTAAAAGGAGTCTTAGGAAAAAAAGGAGTCTTAAGAAGTAAGTGTTTATAATATTTCTCATAAATAAATGAAGAATGCCTGACACCATTCAAATCATGAGAGCGCACATGGAGTGGGTGAGGATTACAAAATAAGAAGAATATGTGAAAGAAATAAAAATTTCAATGAAGAATATTGTTAGATTTTTATTTTATTAAAGTAGGGTAGTGTTGATTTTTTTTCTTTATAAGAGCAGGATAGTGTTGATTGTTGATTACAAGTTTTTATTAATCAAAACGGAATTAATGATCATTTTATAAGTGTCTTGACGAAATTTGATTTTTATATTTTAAGGATACACTGCTAGACTCTTAACACTTATCTAGTATCTCAAATGCATGTATAATATGCAATAACATGTTAGGTATTTAACCTGGAAAAAAAAAACATGTTAGGGTATTTTGTTGTGGCTTGATTTTCTTACGGTTTCTTCCGATAATTTAACAGATCATTTAACTTAGTTTGGAAGTTTAGTTGGTATGTTGAAATCAAAGAGATCTATCTATCTTCACATTGATTTGGTGTGCTAGTACGTGGACTATTTAGAAGGAAAGGAAAACCAAATTTTTCATAAGAAAGCCTCCTCTAAATCTAAACTTTTTGATAATGTTAAACTTCTTTCATTTTTACGGTTAAAGGAAAATTCTAAAATTATTGCTTTTGATTATCATAAGTGGTGGCTTAGCCCTTTGTTGTGTGTGAGCATAGGCCGATAGTTTCTTTCCTTGATTTTGGTTTATGGTGTTTTGTAACTTTTGATGCAATTGAACATATTTTCTAATACACCTTATGTTTGGGAGAGTGTTGTTTGGCTTTAATATATATCATTTTGGCTTTTCAACAAAAAAAAACAGGTTTGGAAATTTATTTTTATTATGTGTGAACCTGTTGGGCAATTTTAGAACCAAAAATAACTTTCATATTAAAATAATGCTTCCAGACGATGCTATATAAATTATAATGCCTCGAAAAAAACGCTGCTATATAAAAACCTAAAAATCAAAACAACATTTTTTTCATCAAAATTTCTTCTAGATATAATTAATAATTTTCAATTATAGACATTTTTTTTGAAAGTTCAATTATAGACATGTATCTGTCAACAAAAAATTTATATTATAGACATGTATATTTGAAGATGCCTTTCTGCCCCCCCAGAAATTTGTAAAACAACGGTGGCCGTTGATGTTAAACCACTGGTAATTGATTTATTTTGTTTATTATTTTAAGAACCACTAGAAATTGATAATATAGTGAAATAAGTTTTTTTTAGGAGTGATTAATGGTGAAATAAGTTTTTTTTTAGGAGTGATTAAATAAGTTTTTATCCTATAAATATATCCTTTGTTTTCAATTTCATTAAAAAAATTCTTCAAACAATAGTCTCTTATTTTCGGTCAACACATTTGGTATTCACTATTAAAATAAAATTAAACATGACATTGTAAAGAGAGACTAATTAAAATGAAAAATAATATATTGATAAAAAAATAATTTCAACGTAAGTTTTTAACCCCTATAAATATCTCGTTTTTAGTTCCTCTATAAAGAGTCACATGTGCAACCTTTAACATCGATGGTCAAATTTGTTGACAAAATATATTTGGAAAATTATCTTTTTAAGAAAAAAAAAATCTAAGGGACTAAAAGCAAACAATGATATATTGATAACAACTTGAAACTTATTTAACCATTGATAATATAGGTACAGAAGGTGTTTTGCATTGTTTTTAAATGGCAAAATTGTACTAAGTGGTCTTTTAATTTTACTTTAGGTAATAAGTTGATGTTTTATCTTATTTTTTACGCCATTTTTTCCCTTTTGGTTTATTCCTATAAGAATTTTTAAGTTTTAAATCTAATATTCACATGCAAATATGGGTGATAGACCATAGATTTATAGATTAGGAGGTCACAAGAAAATAAAATCATAGATTTGAAACTTCAAAATTTATATGCAAAGGAACAAAAATGACGTGAAAAAAAAAAAGCTAAATTGTTGCCTGAAATTAAGTGAATGGACTACATGTATAATTTTACCTTTTTAAATAATTGCATTCCAGTGTGTAAATATGGATATTAAATTCTCAAGCTGATTAAGATCCGTTTAAAACTTTAAATTACTTGAGGTGTTAGCTTAGTCCTAAAAGTCCAGCCTTATAACTTTAAGGTATAGAGTTCAAATTCCCGCAAAAAAAACCGTAAAATTGTCTCATAATATCCACAAAAATGGACGACCATTTTCATGGTGGCTTGTTGGTACTTGTAAAAGTGGCGAAACAAATCAATTTTTAATGAATACTTTCAAATATTTGAAGACCCTGTCCATGCGATCCATAAGATGGCAATAGATATGGGCTGGAAGTAGAGCTGTCAATTTAGAGGGTCTTGACAATTTGGGCCTCAACCCATATATGAATGAGGCTTAAAATATTAAAAGATAATGAGCCCCATTTTTTATAAGCCCCAAAATTGCAAGCCCCACATATAAAGGGGGCCTAAAGTTGGCCCCTTTTTGATTTTTTTTCACCGTGTTTATTTTTCTGCGCGCCCTTTTTTTACGTAAATATTCTTGAGATTTTCGAACTATATAATCCAAAAATTACAAGGGCATTTTTCAAAAAACAAATAAAGCGTGCAAGAAAGGCATAGGGTGAGAAAAGTAAACACTTTTTTATTTCTTTTAATGAATTCAGCCCAAATAAATTCTATTTATAGAGTTCATACTGTTATTCAAAACAACTTATTTCAACAAAACAGCTTATTCAGCAGCTTATTTAGAAAAACAACTTATTTTAAAAGAGTTTATTCAAAAAAGCTTATTTTATGAAAAACAGCTTATGATCTCTTTTTTTTATTTTTAAAAACAGCTTATTCAAAACAACTTATTTTAAAACAGCTTATTTTATGCAAAACAGCTTATTAAAGAAAAAAGATTGTTAAACATTATTGTGTTTTTATGATCGAAGACGTGTCAGCTTATTCATAGGATTTTATTGTCGCGGTGTTGTTACTATGAAGGAGTTTTTTTGTATTCTAGTAGGTTGCTTGCCTTAAGTTCTAGTGTTTGCTTCAATCACCGTAACAATGTTATGTCTGCATTTTGTGGCATTTTGTGACATTTTCCATTGAACCAACTGCGAAGCTTTTACTAGTTTGGATGTGTGAGACAATACTATGTTTGCATTTTAAGGCATTCTCAATTGAACTACTATCCTAACAGTTTTACTAGTTTGGATGTGGATTGTTGAATTAGCGTTAACAACACAAGAAAATGGCATGGTTTTATATGTTGTTGTTCATATGTTTCTTTTTCTCGAATTGATGGCAGGAGGAGTGTGCGTAATTCACTTTTTCATAAAGATACTGTTTTTTAAAAATAAGTTGTTTTCATAAAATAAGTTATTTTTAAAAATAAGCTGTTTTGCATAAATTAAGTTTTTAGAATAAGTTGTTTTTATAAAATAAGCTGTTTTGAATAAGCAGTTTTTTAAAATTAGATGTTTTGCATAAAATAAGTTGTTTTTAAAAAGACACCGTAATAAGCTGTTTTTTTTCTTTATAAAATAAGCTTTTTCAAATAAGCTATTTTAAAAAAAGTTGTTTTGAATAAGCTGTTTTAAAAAAAATTAAAAAAATATGTTTTACAAAATTTTAGTTGGGCCAGGAGTTGACCCACAACAGGGCCCTTCAATAAAACATAAAAAATGGGGCTAGGGCCTAATGTAAATTTATTTAAGAGGGGGTCAAAAAATTAGGGCTTTCAAGAGGGCCAAAAAATTGAGGCTTTACAATTTAGGGTTTTGTTGACCGCTCTACTTAAAATGATCACTAATACTTCCAACGGTAGTTAACTCATGTTTTCTCCTTAACATTTAGTTTAAGAGTGAACGGAAGTTAACTATCGTTCAGGAGGTATTTTTAGTTATTTTAAGGTGTGAGAGAACATTTGATAAAGTGTAAAGAACAATTGTTCAGGCAAAAATATCCTTTACCAAAACTTCTTCATTTAATGTTTTTATATATTTTCTTTTTTCAATTTTACCTTGCTATCTCTTAATGTTGTGAACCCAATCATCCATATTCTTATAATATTCCTTTCTAAGTGTCTAATTTTATGTTAGATAATTTGTTTAGATGCCATATTTAAAGTTAATAAGTATTAATTATGTTTTATCAACAATGCCTCTAACTATTTATAGGACAGAAGAAACGGTACAACAGAAATAATAGTGAGTCAGTAATGGTCTGAGCTCTATTTGGTTTGTGGATTGCTGCTATGAATAGCTTTTTTGAATCATTTACTGGTTTTTGCACCATTTACTAGTTTGTGCATTACAATCGCTATTTTTGAATCATTTACTGGTTTGTGCATTACAATCACTTTTTTTGAATCATTTACTGGTTTTTGCATCGTTTACTGGTTTTTGCATTACAATTGCTTTTTTTTGAATCATTTACTGGTTTTTGCATCACTGCTATTGCTATTTCTGCTATTCCTACTGTTCTTATTCATGTGCCATCTAATTTATATGATGAAATTTCTTGTATGTATTTCTTTAAACCGCTTGTTGTTTTCAACATTTCTCTAAAGTTTATTCTTTTCTTATTGCTCATCACAATCTCTGACACCAAGACTATGTACGTACTTTCTCAAAAAACATGGATTCATCATCAATTCTAGATTGTGTCGATAAATGGGTGAACAATATCCATGAACAAAATGTTCATCATGAGAAAGAAGGGATTGCCAATAGTGGACCTCACTTGGGAATGAAGTTTGAATCTGAGGTGGCGGCATATGAATTTTATAATGATTACAGTAAAAGAATTGGATTTGTTATTCATCGAGAATATGGAAATAAAAGCAGAATAGATGGAGTTTTGACTTCGAGAAGATTCACATGCTTCAAAGAGGGTACGCGAGTTGTTGACAAAAGACGTCAACCGACGGCAGAGTCTAGAGCAGAAACAAGAACAGGATGCACAACGCGTATGGTTATTTCACTTGATCGAAAGATAGGGAAATATAAGGTTGTTGACTTTGAAGCTCAACATAACCACCTCCTTATTCCACCTGAGTATGTTCATATGATTCGCTCCCATCGACACATATCTGAGGCACAAGCATCACAAATTTTCTTGGGAGATGAATCTGGCTTAAGACCAAGAGATTTGCATCAATATATATCTAAGCAAGCTGGTGGGGTAGAGATTGTCGGTTTTACAAGCCAAGACCTTAAGAATTTGCTTAAAACCAAAAGGAAGCAATCACTAAAGTATGGTGAAGTGAGTGCCTTGATGACATATTTCAAACAAGAAAGTGAAAATCCCTCATTCTTTTATGATTTTCAAATGGATGTTGATGAGCTAATAACAAATATATTTTGGGCGGATGCACATATGATTAATGATTATGGATACTTTGGTGATATCATCACTTTTGACACCACTTACAAAACAAATAA
>Ga0228711_1008978_pt1 | contig 13761 bp, 6 predicted proteins | sample MedpolnodulmetaG_2_FD_177996 | JGI IMG/M metagenome (GOLD analysis project Ga0228711, IMG submission 177996) | Root nodule microbial communities from Medicago polymorpha collected in Santa Monica, California, United States - brown nodules | ecosystem: Host-associated > Plants > Roots > Nodule...
TTCACATTTTTTTTTTTTTTTTTTATTTTTTTTTTTAAGGATTTCTACTTTTTGTTTTGTTGCCTGTTAAACTGATAAAACTAGCACTCTTTTTTTTTCCAAGTGATTGTTAGTTTGTATTGTTGTGTTGGTTGGGGATTGTCCATTTTTTTTTTATAAAAATGTTTGATTTAAATTTTCAAAAGGTTAAAGATAATTAATTATCTAAATAAATTGAAAAAGATTTCATCGGATGAACACCCCACTTAGAAACTAATGTAAGAGATAAGTTGGTGCCAGCTGTGAGCAATTCACAATAAAGTCCTTCTATATGTATCACATTAATATTAATATAAAATATCAAATAAGGAAAATATTTAGATTTTATCTTTTCCGGTAAATCCAATTTGTATGCATTTTTAACATTAGTACAACTGAACTAAAAATAAATAAAATAATAAAACCCAAAACATTGAGGGGCAATTTGGTAAAATAAAAATTATAATAAAACGTTTCCATATTAGAAAAACAATGTCCATCCAAAACATTGAGGGGAAATTTGGTAAAATAAAAATGACAATAAAACATTTCTATATAGAAAAAACAATGTTCATAAGTGAAAAATATGTGATTTTAAAATCAATATTAGACACAATGAATCTTTTTGTAGAGTGTATATATAAATAGGGGAATAGGGGTAACATATACTCACAATCACTCTTCGTTTCTAAACTTGCGCTCCTTTTTGTTTTAGTGGGTAGTTGTGTGAAACAAGTGAAGGAATAATGGGTCGTCGCAAAATTGAGATTGAAATGGTGAAAGAACCCAACACAAGGCAAGTCACATTCTCAAAGCGTCGTACCGGCTTATTCAAGAAAGCAAATGAATTATCCATTTTGTGTGGAGCGGAAGTTGCTATTGTTGTGTTCTCTCCAGGGAGCAGGCCTTACTCTTTTGGACATCCAGGAGTTGATGTTGTTGCTGCAAAGTATCTCCAACAAGAGACTGAACCAAGTGATTTCCAAGAAAATCCCTCTTCTGGTGCTCCAGGTATAGAAAAATTGAATATAGAACTTGGTGAGGTGTTGACACAAATTCGAGAAGGTGAAAAACAAGCTGAGACTCATGATGAAATTCTGAACCAAAACGATGTGACAAAACTCTCTGAGCTTAAAGAATTGAGAGATTCATACAAAGAGTTGCAAGATTGGATAAAATTGCGTCTTAGTGACATCGAGATATCAGGATATATGATGCTTCTTGCTCAGGATCCAGTGGTGGGAATAAAAGCAAAATCTGCAAAGAGAAGAAGAAGAAAAAATTGATGATGTGCAGTGCAAAAACTAATTTTAAGTTATATTCTTCTTTTCCTTAAAAAAAAAAGTTATATTCTTCTTTATTAAGCAAAATTTATGTTTCCTTATCCATTTGAAACCTTGTTGTGTATGTCCCTCATTAGTTAAAGAGAGACGGCCATAAAACAATAGGAGTGATGAATAAAATGTTTATTTTTGTTTTTTATTTTTTTTATTTGTAGAAATCGAACTGGGTACTTGAGATTAATAGAAATATGCAACAATTTTTATTATTAATATAATAAGGTGTATCGAATTATTAAAGATGGAATAATACCTTGTTTAAATATAGAAAATACAAGCCACGAAACATATTTCTAAATTTTGAGTAAAACAAAATGTCAATATGTACGAAAATCGTTAGTTTTATCATTCCATATTATCCTTTCTCTCTCGCTCAATCTTTTCACTTATTTCATCGCTTGATTTTTATCTGTTAATTTTTTTTTAATTTGATAATCTTTTTATTGTAGATGATTGACTCTTGTACTCTTCCAATTTTCTCCTTTAAAAAAATTATCATAGATATCTTCAAACATTTTTTTTTGTGATATCGACAAACCTTTTTATATTGAAATTTGACAAAAAAAAATATAATCGGAAAAGATAAATCCGTGTCTTATTACACTTAAGACAATTATTTTTTATATGTTTTAAAAATATAAATAACTTTAAAAATAAATTTAATATTTATAGAAAAAGTTTTAATTAGATGATATTTATAGAAACTTGTATAAGAAAACTTTTAACTTTTTTTTTCCTAACTCTCTTTTTCAAAAGGGAATTTAACAAGGAAGTTGGTGCTTGATTATACAAATTTAACATAAAACAATAAAAAGTATATGATAATAGTTTAAACATATGTCTAAGTTTAAAAGTATCGTAATGCCATTTAGGGAGGAAAATCCCCCATCATATTCATACAACTTTTTATTTTATTTTATACATAAACGAAATAGTAAAGTCATTATAAACTCTTGAAAAAAAATCATTATAAACTTACACACATAGATGAAGTTTTGAGGTTCGATCCTCAGTCATGATATTCGACATAACAATTTTGACATTTTACCAGTTGAGTTAGGACTCATTAATAAAAAAAAATTGTTTGTTTTACTATTCAATGTTCATACCGTTTTTGTTGTTATTTTTTTTTAGGGATTCTTGTTAAATTATCGATATGCATAATTATTTAATAATTTAAAGTTATATGGTGGAGTAGTTAGAAAAATTGACTAAACTATCTGGTTTGAAGGTAAGTTTAGAGGCTACCGTTGAAAATTAGGTCTTAGTAAAATAGATTTTATAAAACATGTTCAATAAATACGAATCTATAGCGGAAGCAAACAAAACATTGAATATGATTATGATCGGATCTACGACATGTTTGATTTATTAAGGATATCAAGAATTAGGGCATTATGAATACCTGGATAAAGCTTTCATGACAACCCTCTCAACGACAACGGTAAACAGAGAGAGGTGATCTGAAACAAACAAGAACGTTAGCGGCGGCTGATATGGTTCTTCCTCAACCGGTACCTTTATGCCTGAAGTTCTCTTCAGATGGGGAGAAGAGAGTTCGTCGTGTACAGTGTATTGGGGACCATAGCCTCTTTTATATTGGACATCCGCTCATTGAGTCCATAACAACTAATTATATATTTAATTAATTATCCAATTAGAAATCTAATAGCCTTATTACTTAATTTGATCACTAATCAACTAAGGCTCACAATTGATAAATAACTAATATAATTATTGTTACGATATTTGCCCACGTAATGATATTGGAATATAATAAATAATAAAATATTCCAACAATCTCCCACTTGAGCTGCATATCTTAATAAAAATATCATAATTCTTTAGGCACGCGTCCGAATGCTATTTATCTTTATATTTCAACTTTACAATCTGGTCCACCTCATACATTAATAATGGGACCACCGCGGCTGTCGCCACTGGCATATAACGTGAGGAACCCTGACGACCACCATATTAATGCACTTGATGACATAGATCGATATGGATGAGTGACATGGAAATTTCTTGCATTGTGATCTCTAAATCATGTCTATTTCCAACGGGTCCAACTGAAAACTTTAGTGAGATCAAAACTGAAGTTTGCAAAAATGATACAAAAATGGTTATAATAAACATAACCTCATGAACTTTATTTCTGCAGAAAATCATAACATAAAGTTTGTATTAATACAAAAACAAAAGTATAGAACATAAAGTAAAAGAGACTCCCACTAATCCAAGACATCCTTAATGACAACAACCATATGAAAGATCTTATGTCTCATGTCTTTGATTATCGGATCAGCTAGCATAAAGTTTGTCTCTACTTGTTCTGTCTTTCAACAACAATAATGTATAAGGCAATAAACTTTATTAATGTTGTTGAATAACTAAATGACTAAATCATGTCACTATATATCTTAAGTGGTCTTTCATTACCTTTTATTATATGCAACCAAGTGACATAAATACTTACAGTCATTTATTGAGTTAGGATGTGTATTATATACTTACATCCAAAAAAAAGTCAGAGTCTGACACATAAATGATCTCCAAATTGTCAGATCTCTTGCGTGAGAATAAGCTCTCATGTTCTCTTTAATAATCCTTATGGTTGCTTTTTCAACAATTCAAACTTTGAATTGCTCAAATATCTGTCAAACAATCTTATTATATACGTTATTTTCAAATGTGCGTAATAAAATCATACATAAAAATCTTATAGGCAAAGTGTAGGAAAATACTTAAATTTCTGAATTCATAAATTTTCTAATGGGCAATATTTGAGACTGAAAAGTCTCTCTCGGTGATTGATGTCATCCAAAAATTATGACATTTCATTTTCAACTTTATTGATATAACTTTTTTGTGATATCTGATTAATACCTTGAGAAGAATCTCTAAGTATTGAAATGCCTAATACAAAAGAGGTGTCCCTAGGATCTTTCATCACTAACTTTTGTTAGAGATTTCCTTGGTTTCATATAACAAACATATATCATCGTTGACTAAATAAAATAAAATTGACATATTAAACTAGGAATATAAACTTACTCCCACTGAACTTGCTAAATCCACAATTCTCCATAATATTATTTCAAAACCAAATGAGACAATTACTTTATGAGAAATTGTGGTAACACTAAAGAGACAAATTTCTTAACTTATAAGTGGATTTCATGATTTTTCAAACCATTTACTTTGTATCAATTGACACAAAAGTTTTATTCAGCTGCACCATATTGTATCATTAAGGAACAATATATTGAAATCCATCTTATGCAGCTCTAAAATAATAATAAGCAAACTAGTACCATGACTGTCCTAATAGAGTATTTCAATTAAACTAAATAGAATTTCTCTTTTCAGTCAATTCTTAATTACACTAGAATCCCTAGTTCTTGAGGGTGTTGAGTTTGATCTATATGAAATAATTTCTTAACTTGATTGAGAGGAAGCATAATAATGTCCTCATGAGGATCCAAATATATGAATTAGTTTAGAACTAAATTATTCCTCATTCAATTTTGTTCTATTGCCATATCTCTTCCCAAACTCAATATCCTCAAGAAAACTTAACAATTTATGTCTCAAAATTTCCTTAATTTATGGGACGAAAAACTTATAGTTTTCAAATCCTTAAACAATATAGAATGTCACAAGTTATAACTGAATTGACTCTAATAATTGAACTTAAAAGACACATTGTATCATCATTTCTAAATAAAACTCAAAACATCTTGATTTATTCAAAGAGAAATTAAAACAAAAAATCATTCAAATAATGATTCACGTAATTGTCTTTTAAATACAAAAATAAGCTAGTAACAACAATCTAAAATTGGTTTTAAAAAATGAATAAAGCAATCTTTTTTCGACTTTGTCCATTTTAAATTGATATATCTTTCAATATCATTGGACATAAGTTAGTCAAGACTACCTTTTTATTTGCCCTTATCTTTTTAGGTATTTTTCGAATGAGCGCTATTTTATTTTCTCTTGCTTCATCTTTTCCTTATTTGCACACTTTATGAATTGATCCTTCAAAAGATCATTTCTAACTATAACAGTTATAAACTTAATTTTGCAAATAGAATACTAAATGTTGAATTTTTCGAACAAGTCAACTGATAGTCGAAATTATAGTGTCTCAACAATATTAAATATTTACATAATGTGCTCATAATATTTTCTTTGCCTAATAATCTTAATAGAATACTCACTCTTCAATGAGAGCTTGTCTTTCTCTGCATTGCTTCAAAAGCACCTTAGTTTAAGTAAAGGAAATATGACAAAAAAATTTGTCATCTAAAACAACACCTCTAATATATATGATATTTTAGCTTTATGATCACACATGACCTATGGAATTCGGTGTATACTCACTTGTCAAACTTGATTCTCACATTAGGTACTGAATTTGTGAGAGAATGTGAGTTTCACCACCCTTATCTAAGGTCTAGATCCAAGAATAATGTTAATATTTATTCTTTAATTCCTAAAAGTTAGAACTCGTAAGAGTTAAAAAATTCAACTCAAATTAGCAGATACATTAAACCATATTAGCTTAAAAAAAAGAACAAGAGTAGCAAAAACACTCATCAAAATACCAACTGCACCATCAATATCAAGTCTTTAAACAATAATATCAATTGCTAATGGTATTTTACAATAAAGATCAAACAACGACAATTTACTTTGACAAAGAATAAATTCTTATAATTGTCAAATGTTTACCATCACAGGCATAGATGTAAACTCTTAAATACTTAAATGAGTTTACACTCACACAACATTAGTCGACATGTCAAAATTAATTAATTATAAGACATACACAATTTATCTTTATTTGTAAATTAAAAGACAAAACCAAGATACCAAACGCACCATTAAAACACAATCTTTTGACTGCTAAGAATTAATTGCAAGTGGTACTCTCAGTGCAATGATTAAATATTGGTAATAAGTTCTGACAGATAATGGGTGCCTTTTGACATCCTCATTACCCACATGGAAAAACTTAATAAGTCTTGTCAAATAATGGGTGCCTTTTGACATCCTCATTACCCACATGAAAAATTTAAGAATTACCACATATTTATCATCACAAGTTGTAAATTAAAAGACAAAAAAAAACAAGATACCAAAGCACCATTAAAACACAATCTTTTGACTGCTAAGAATTAACTGCAAACGACAATCTCAATGCAATAATCAAATATGGTAATAAGTCCGGTCAGATAATGAGTGTCTTTTGAGATTCATTTATTTCTCAAATATGGTAATAACTCTAGACTCATATCAAATATGGTAATAACTCTAGACTCATTTATTTCTCAAACTTTAAAGAACCAAATTCTTACCTTATGTACAAAAAAAATGTTCATAATATTTTGAGATTCATTCGTAGCAAAAGGAAACAAATCTTCCACAAGTATATATAATAACTAAAGATATATATAAGGTTTTGCTAGAAGCCACCCTGAATGTGTCTTTTAGCAACTCACACCTCAATGTGTGATTTCCACTTTTTAGTTATAACTTTGCTAAAAGGCACCTTCATAAAAATTAGTTGATGTCTTTTAACAAATGCTCACAGAATAACTTACTAAAAGACACCTTCTAGCAAAACCTATATATATATAAACTTACATTTGTCATAATTCTCTAAATAAACTTTATGTACAAAATCTATCTAAATCAAAATTTTAATTTTAAATAGGAAACAAACGGTAAGATATGATAACAAAATTTGAAAATTATTTCAACCGAAAAAATTTGATTTAAAATCAAATCACCAAAAACAAAATAAAATTCAAATATTTATCAAATTCATATAAAAAGAATCCTTATTTTCAAAACATGCATGTATTCCCTATAAGAGTGACTAAAATATATAGCGATACACCAAGCTTTGTGAAAATTGTAGGAATGATTTCAACTGAACATTTTGAAAATAATCGAAAATAAATTGAAGTTCCAAAAGATCCATAGCGGAATCAACCGTTTGATAGCAGATTAATCCAAATCAAAAAAAATTGGCTGATCGAGAAAATTCCACACCAACAAACTAAATTGTAACATCAGTTTCAGCAAAATTGTAAACCGAATGCTACATTCAAATCTCATATAAAAAGAAGTTTATGTATACATATGTGACTTGTGCATCAAATCATGCTAATATTGTTACACATGCAACAACAAACAAGCCATCAAATTAAAAGAAAATAAAAAATTGACTCACGGAGTTAATTATATATTAACTATGATGGCATATGATACACACCAGTTTGATTCATATATAAAATCAACAATTCTACTATGCCTCGAGAAATAAAAAATTAACCTTTTTCTCTTAAAAATAATAAGATACAAGGCCAGTAAGTCACTCCAAAAATAAAAAACAATCGGTTGTATCGTAAAGATTTATCAATCGATTAACAAAACAAGAGCAACGAATTCACATTTTGCAATTCTCAATCAATGAAATTCAACAAAGGCATAAAGATTAATGAAAAGCAAGCATTCGTTTAATCGACTCAACGAAATTCGATAAAAAAAAAAAAAAACCAATAAGCAGAAGAATTAGGATTCACACGATGGAACAAGGACAGAATCGGTGAACTCAACAAATCTCAATAAATCAAACATGAAGACTTGCTCTGATATCACTTGTTGGAACTTTAGGTCTTGGTAAAATAGATTTCATAAAACATGTTCAATATATAGCGGAAGCAAACAAAACATTGAACATGATTATGATCGGATCTACGACATGTTTGATTTATCAAGGATATCAAGAATTAGGGCATTAGGAATACTGGATAAAGCTTTCATGGCAGCCCTCTCAACGACAACCGTAAACAGAGAGAGGTGTTCTGAAACAAACAAGAACGTTAACTGCGACTGATATGATTCTTCCTCAACCGGTACCTCCTTTATGCCTCAAAGAAGAGAGAGTTCGCCGTGCACGGTGTATTGGGGACTATAACCTCTTTTATATTGGATGACCATTAGAGTTTTCCATTATTCCGTTAATGGGCCATCTGGACATCCACTCATTGAGTCCATATCAACTAATTATATATTTAATTAATTATCCAATTAGAAATCTAATAGCTTTATTACTTAATTTGATCACTAATCAACTAAGCCTTACAATTAACAAATAGCTAATATAATTATTATTACGATATTTACCCACATAATGATATTGAAATATAATAAATAATAAAATATTCCAAGAGCTACTCCTTAATAGATTGTCCATCAAGGATAATCTAAACCTAAAAGGTGTGAGGTTGAGTTCATTGTTACACTGTGTTGGTGGTTGTGGTAGACTTGAGATTGTGAACTACGTCTTTTTTAATTGTCTTATTTTGGTGTCGATTTGGAGTGAGACGTTAAAGTGGATCGGTGTTTCAACTGTCTTTGTTGAAGGAGATTTGAGCATTTCAATCTTTTCAAATGTCTGATTGCAAGAGGTAAAAATGTTTGAGAGAGGTTGGGTGTGATCTGGGTCTCAATTATATTTTCCATTTGGAAAGCCAGGAGTGCAATGGTCTTTCCGCATACTAATTCGGGGAAATTGTAGATGAATGTAGAGTTCTCGCTTGGAGAATCATTCGATCAAGATCGACAAGTTTTAGATTTTTCCGTAGATAGTGGCTTAATAATCATTTGGACTGTTTGGGAGTGCATAGATTTATGTAGTCGTTGTCTTGTGTTTCTTCAATAATTTATTTTTAGTTTTGGTGTTGCGCTCTTTTGTTATGTGGGTGGAGGGAGCACCTATGTTGGTTATAATGTTCTTGAATCTATTTGATTGTCGTAGGAGTTCAAGAACAAACTATATTGCTTCTCTCTGATATCCTATTATTTATTTGGGTGTTTATATTTTTTTTATGTTTGTTTTTAGGTGTGTTGCTTGTTTTTACGGTTGCTGGTATTTGAAGTTTTGTTTGTTCCATGGTGTTAGGGGTGTGGGCGTCTTGTTGCTTTGGGTGCGAAGTACCATCGGTTGTTGGTATTGTTTTGGTACTTGGTGTGTTTTATTGTACATTTTGTGTTTTTACTCGCATATCTTGTGCTTGTAATTGTATTTTGGTGCTTTTAATCTCTTGCGACAATTAGCATTTTATTTTTAACGTTTATATGTTGTCATAAATATATTTTAAACAGTAGTATTTTCTTCAAATGACAATATTAGCACTGTAACCACAAAAAAAAATGACAATAGCAACTTAAAAAAATAAAAGAATTCTGCAGCCGGGAGTCGAACCCGGAAATTCAACTTCAGAATTTAATCAAGTGTGCTACTACGGATGTTATACTTAAGTGACCGAACTTTATATTAATATACAATTACACTTCCTCTATTTAGGTGCATACAAACAAAAACAATGACCCAATATGACCGAATATTCAATCTAAATATGGTTAAATATGTTTTTTGTCCCTATAAATATACCAAATTTTTGTTTAAGTTTCTCTAAAAAATTTCTTCAACTTTTAGTCCCTATAAAATTTTCAATCACTACTTTTGGTCCCTATTTTTAAGTTAATTTTAGTATTTTTTTTTGTTAAATGAAATTGTGCAGAAATATGTAGAATATTGTAAAAATCTTTCTCAAAAAAATTAGAATTTTTTAACAAGACATAAAATAAATTCATATTAAATTCATGTTTTGTTAAAAGATTCTTTTTTTTTAGAGAGGTTCTTATAATATTATGAATTTTTCTTCAAAATTTTATTTAAAAATATAAATTTTACGTATGAGTTTATTTTAAAGGAGATAGTCACTTCACTTTAGATATAACAGTGTATCCGATTCATAATATGTTTTAATATGTTTCATATCTCATATTCAATTTTTCATATTCATAATTTGGAAAGCTTACAAGTTATTTTCCTGCATAATTTTGCAGGTTGCTCTTTAAGGGGATAATTGTATTAGTAGCCATGGTTGTTATTTTATCGTTGGTCGTTGGACCAGTTTGACTATATGGGAAGGAGATGAGTTTAGTTTTGAGGAATTTCAAGTGGCGACTGTGTTTTTGTTTTCGAGTGCTGATTCATTTAGCGTTTTTCTGTTCCAGTTGTACGGCTCCTTGCATTTTTTGGGTGTTGGCTACCTTTCATGTTGGTTTTCCATCTGTTTGTGCGGCTGCAGTTGTGTTTTACAGAGTTATCAATTCAGGTTCGCTTCTTCAATCTTTGTTGAAGTTGTTTTGTAGTCCTGCTTCTATTTTGTTTGGCTCTGGTTTTTTAGTAGACAGCCTGGAGTTGTTTGCAAGTGTTGGCAGAATTTGGTTTTTGGTAACTGTCATGCTGGCATGTTGTCGTTTATGTGGGTCTGTAACTTTCCTCCAATTCTGTGAAGGTACACTACACTTTTACAATCATTACTTTTGTTTCTAAAATAAATTTATGATTAGTGTTCTATACCTCACAAATATTTTCATATTATTATAGGTAGTAAAAATACGTATACAATGGGAATGGAAGAGAGTTAATTAATATAGGCAAATGGGGAAAATTTGAGGAATGAAAACTAATAGATTGTAGAATGAAAATTATGTTCCACTGTTTGATTGACATTTAGTTCATTCTTTTGTCAAGTAGTTTTCTTTTATATTCTGAGAAAAATTCAATTATTTTATCTGTTTTTCGTTGCTTTTATTTATCATTAACACTTCTCTAGCATTTTTGTCATGCAGAAAATGTCTCAACTCTACTTGAAATGGCAGGAGACGAAGCAACTTGACAACTATAAAGAATAAGGAGTAGAACTTTCTACTATAACTAATGTTTGATAGCCTGCCAATTGTTATCCTTATGTAATTCCTGATGTTTAATTTTAATGGTGAGGATGCATGTTGTTCATGGTGGTTAAATTTAATGTGTTCTGTTCGGTTGTATGAAGGCTGCATGAAAAATCAGTATATGTTATGACTAAATATACTGCTGTACGTAAAGGTCCTGAAGAATGTTTCAATATAATGGAATATATATTTTGCTGTTATTCTCTGTTCTTTGGGCTGCGAATTGGATGAAGCAACTGTTTAAGTCTTTGCTGATGACTTATTTTGTACTGTGATGTAATGGTTATGCTACTTTATTTGTGTTTTGTTGATATGTTGAAAATGTATGTATTATCACAATCTGAACCATGATAATGCCCATTTATGTTGTGGTCATTCTCTTAATGCCCACTACATGCAACAATGATTTCATTTTGATATCATCAAATTTAATTCACTATTACAATTGGCACTAATAGGTATGATTGTGTATAATGTTTTCCAAACGCATTTCACCAAATGGTCAACAAATTACTTTAGTGAAACAGCAAAACACACTACGTTACATTCGTATATCACGAGACCGCACATAAGTTTGTAACATGAGACATATTCTCTACAAAAAGTTCATACTACAATATATTTCAAGTAATGTCTTAAACTATACATGACCCGTGCGGCAGCACGGGTTGATCTAGTTAAGTAATATATCATAAATCTACCGGTATTTTATGGTCCCAACTTGACCCAACTAATTTCAATCTAAGATTGCACAAATTAAAATTATGACAATCAAATAAAAATAGGGATACCATTTCGTAATAACAATTCAGTTACTCTTTCCGTCTCAAAGTTTGATATTTACTAAAAAAAAATTATTATCTCAAATTATTTGTCCATTTTATAATACAAATACAACATTTTTTTTTCATTAACATGTCTTTATTTGTTGCATTTCATTCATTTAGATATTTCACATACTATAATTAATGAGTGTTTTAGTAAATGAAACATATTTTACCATTAAAATCAACATTATAATCATTTCTTTAATAACAATGTAAAACTCAAAAGAAACATCTAATTTAAGATGGATGAAGTATTTATTTTTCAGATTAAGTGTACACGTAAGCAACCAACTTATACAGGAAATAAACAATAAATAAACCAAAATATACTCCACTTCTTAGGTCATCCCTTTATAGTGTTTTACAAAGGGGTAATAATCATTTTACTTTTTGAGTGTGTAACGAGCAGTCAACGTATCAAAATTTTAAAATAATTCTTGATTGTGCATTATGTTAGTCAAAATAATCCCTTACGTTAAAATGTTTTGCTAATATTGTATATTAGTTCCTCGATATACTTATTTATTGTCATATCAGTTTTTATAAGTACTTAATTACTATCATATCAACCCCTATATGAAAAGAGTTAATGTCAGCGTTGAGAGACTATTTAAACGTCAGAGACTATTTCGACTAATGGAGTGTACAATCATGGATTCATTTGAAATTTTGATATATTGATGAACTATTATGACTACTCGTTACACATTTAGACATCAAAATGACTATGCACATTTTACAAACCAGCCTTAAATTAAATGTATTTCATTTTTCAACTCCTGTGACATTTCATTTCACCTACATTGCTCCATCTTCAATTTACAACACCCATAGTTTTCCGTCATATGCAAGTGCATGTTTAATATCACAGTAAATTTTCTAAAATCACAGTAGAATCGTAATTTTATTAAACCCATTGTGAATCTAAAGATGCACTAAATTACTCTTGTTGATCTACTTGACATTTAGACATAGCACTTCACTACAACCAACTTTTAGTCACTCACCATCTTTAGACATAGCACTTCACTACAACCAACTTTTAGTCCCTCACCATCAGGATGCGTAGAAAAATTGTCAAGTATGGAGACTTCGCTGTTTGCAAAATACAAACAAACCTATGATTAATTACATAAAATGATATTTATTTGGTTAAATTACAGTAGGAGTTTTTTTTTTTAGGGCTTTACATTAGGAGTTTAAAGTTTAACGTTTGTAACACATTGATCTTTTAATATTATTTTTCTTCCATAATTATCCTTTTAGTGTAGAAATGTTTGCACTGTTACCCTTGACGTTACAAACAAACCGAGGTGACCGTCAAACGTATGATGCGGCTGTTAAACAAGTGACATGGCAAATCCAAATCAGAAAAATAATTATTTTAATTAATTTTTTATTTATTTAAAAAAGCACAATCATAAACACAACAAACTTCATCTCTTCCAACCCTAAAACCAAGAAAAACAAACTTCAATCTGAACCTAAATTCAATTTTCATATCAATTCTGCATTTCAAACCCAGAAAACTACAATAAGTTGTTTTTTTTTAAGAGAAATAAACAACAATAATTTGCTTAAATCTGAACCCATATGTTCTTTAAATCCTAGAAATCATCGATGAGAAATTGAAACAAATTTTGGGTTTGTGATGTCGAATCTGGAAAAAATGGTGTGGTTCAAATTGAGTTTATGGCAAATTAGAAAACACATAACATGATGATTGGGTCGGATTTGGTTTCTTGGCA